>Ga0078972_1001302_pt1 | contig 94751 bp, 90 predicted proteins | sample YelNatPaOPGAMG01_FD_67568 | JGI IMG/M metagenome (GOLD analysis project Ga0078972, IMG submission 67568) | Hot spring thermophilic microbial communities from Obsidian Pool, Yellowstone National Park, USA - OP-RAMG-01 (SPADES assembly) (version 2) | ecosystem: Environmental > Aquatic > Thermal... | reverse complement strand
TTGCCATAGTCAAGAGCATTGTCACTCCCATCATGGCTATCACGAGCATCCTCACGAGGAGCCCGCCCCAATTACGACCACACGGTGTGATTACTCAACCGCTCTTAGCAACGCGGCAGGCTCGGCCGTAGTGAGCCCTTGGACAAGCACATACGCAGCCTGGAGCGCCTCAGTTGGACAGAGGGGGAAGCATTCCTTGCAGTTCCAACACTCCTGGGCCGCTATTTTGGGGATGAAGCTGATTTCTTTTCTAATTCCTCTATCGATAAATCCGACCGCGTTCTTCTTCTTGACTTCCGCGCAATATCTGACGCATAGACCGCAATGAATACAGAAAGATGCTTCCTTCTCGAAGCGATTTTTGTCTGCATTGTACTCTTTGGCAAGGTCATTTAAGATAAACGAGTCAGGAGCGTGCGCCAGAAGAAGCTCCAGGATCATCTTGCGAATTCTGTCTATCTTCTCTGAGCGCGTTCGGACAGTAATGCCCGATTCCACAGGATACACGCAGGACACGACGATTTTTGAGCGGCCGCGGCTTTCGACTTCCACGATGCAGAGCCTACAGCCGCCGTAGGGCTCCAGCTTTTCGTGGTAACATAACGTGGGAATATGTATTCCCGCACTGCGAGCGGCCTCCAGGAGGGTCATCTCCTTTGTTGCTTTGACTTCTCTACCATCTATGGTCAATGAAATTTCACTCATTTTTGGGCTCTCTCTTTAACGATGATTCGAGCTTCTTCCGGAATGGGCGGGGGAACAGGCTCCCCGGAAATCTTTTTTACCGCGCGATACCGGGGTGGACATACCTCAAAGCACGTGCCGCACTTGGTGCATTTGCTCTGATCGATGATATGAATGAGGCCCTTGCCGCCAATTATCGCTTCAGACGGGCACTTTCGCGCGCACACTGTACACGCCTTACATTTTTCAGGATCGATGTAGAAGGCGATGAGTTCTTTGCAGGACAGCGCGGGGCACCGCTTATCCTTGATATGGGCTTCATACTCGTTTCTAAAGTATTTCAAAGTGCTTAAAAACGGGTTGGCAGCGCTCCTGCCCAAGGCGCACAGGGACGCCTCCACCAATGTCTCCGCAAGCTGCTCGAGGAGTTCGATATCCCCTTCTTTGCCTTTGCCTTTGGTAATATTGGTGAGGATTTTGAGCATTTGCCTCATACCCTCGCGACACGGCACGCATTTGCCGCATGATTCATCGGTAAGGAATTCGAGGAAATATCTCGCCACATCTACCATGCAGGTGTCTTCATCCATGATGATCATGCCGCCGGAGCCCATCATGGACCCTGCCTTGGTGAGTTCATCGAAGCCGACGGGCAAGTCGAGCAATTCCTCGGGAAGACATCCGCCGGAGGGGCCGCCGGTTTGCACTGCTTTGAATTTCTTGCCGTTTGGGATCCCGCCGCCTATTTTGAAGATGATGTCTTTCATGGGGGTGCCCATAGGCACCTCTACCAGACCGGTGTTCGTGATTTTTCCGACCAGCGAAAATATTTTTGTTCCTTTGCTCCCATCTGTGCCGAACTGGGTAAACCAATCTGCGCCGTTATTGATAATGAGGGGGACGTTGGCCCAGGTCTCTACGTTGTTCAGCACGCTTGGCCGCCCCCAGAGTCCTACGACGTTGGATCGGATATACTTGGGCCTTGGCTCCCCTGCCCTTCCCTCCAACGCAGTCATCAGGGCAGTTGATTCGCCGCACACGAAGGCGCCGGCGCCTCTGTGAACCTTGACCACGAAATCAAACCCCGAGCCCAGGATATTTTCACCGAGAAATCCATACTCTTCGGCTTGCCGTATGGCAACATTGACGTTTTCCACCGCCAGCGGATATTCCTGCCGCACGTAGATGTAGCCTTCGTGGGCGCCAATCGCGTATGCGCCAATGGTCAGCCCCTCGAGTACGGAATGGGGATTCCCTTCGAGGAGACTTCTGTCCATATAGGCTCCCGGGTCCCCTTCGTCAGCATTGACGATGACGTATTTTATGTCGCCCGGCGCATTGCGAGACCCTTCCCATTTCACTCCTGCTGGGAAGCCGCCGCCGCCTCTTCCCCTGAGGTTGGCCTTTTTCACTTCTTGCAACACCTGCTCGGGGGTCATACCGGAGAGCGACTTTGCAAGCGCAGAATAACCGCCGATGGCGATGTAATCGTCGATATTCTTTGGATCGATGCTGCCGTTGGAGCCGAACACGATGCGTCCCTGGTGTTTGTAAAAGGGGATTTCCGACTCTCGAATGATTTTCTCGTTGGTTGCGGGATCGTGGTAGAGGAGTCGATCGATGATTTTTTTCTCTTTGATCGTTTCCGAAATAATTTCAGGGACGTCATCCGGCTTTATCTGGAAATAGCATATTTCATCAGGATGTATGACGACGATGGGACCTCGTTCGCAGAAGCCGTGGCAGCCGGTTCTTCGGAATTCCACCTGGTCGGTCAATCCTTGCGCTTCAATTTCTTGTTGAAAGCGGGCGGCCACTTCTCTACTGCCTGACGCATGGCAGGCAGAGCCGGAGCAGAGGGTGATGCAGGTCTTATCGGGGTCCCTCTGGGAGACGAGGGTATTCCTGTATGCTTCTAATTCAGCAGGTGAATTTATCCGCGGCATTGCAGTTCCTTAGTCGTAGTTTTTTAAGACTTCAGCCGTCTGAGCTGGGGCCATTTTCCCATGGGTCTTCCCGTCGATTTCCACCACCGGGCCCAGTGCGCAACAACCGAGGCAGTTCACGGTCTCGAGGGAGAACTTCAAATCCATATCTGTCTCGCCGGGTCTGATGCCGGTCAGGTCTTGAACCGTGTCCAGTACGCGGGAGGCCCCTCGCACATGGCAGGCAGTTCCCATACATACATGGATTTGATGGCGTCCTTTGGGAACCAAGCTAAAGGCTTTGTAAAAGGTGGCGATGTGCTGTATCCGCGTCATAGGCACCTGCAGCCGCTCTGCAACTCGTTCCAGAGCCTCCCTGGGCAGCCAATTGTTCTCAGCCTGAATATCGAGCAACACCTGAATGAGATGACTCGGATCAGCGTTATGTGCATCAATGATCTGGTCCACTCTGTTCTTGTCCATTCCCTCTCGTCCTCACCTCTGTCGATCGTGCGATCTTATGCTGTCTCCCCGTTGTCAAGCCAAGGCGTAGCACTTTTGATTGGAGTCGTAGCGAACCAGGCCTTGTCTCGAGGACGCGGTCAGGTGTCTGGAAACCTGGGACGGCGTCAGCCCCAATCTCTTTGCCACTTCTGCTGTGGGAAGCGGTTTTTCCTGCAGAAGAAGCATGATTTGGGTAGTGGCCAACTTGTCCGCAATGGTTTCTTCGAAGAGTCTGTCCATTTCTTCACTGGCGAAAAATTTGCGGTACGCCTCTTCGGACTTGACTGGTACTCTCATCCGTTCTCTTTCCACGAGCCTTATGTATGGGACGAGTCGGCTCACCGCCTCCAATCTGAATTTCAGTTCCCTTGGCTCCAAGCCCTCTCCACGACCGAGGGGCCCGAGTTCTTTTACCCTCGTGACAAAACGGTTGACCGTTTCTACGAACACATTGGCCTCTGCGCCGGACATAAACTCGATCCGCAACCTATCGGGGTTCAGCCCAATGTGCTTGAGGAGTCGGTGAGCGAGCAGCACCATGCCAAGGGCGTCGTAGTTGCCATGCGTCACGTAGTTGCATTCATTGAGGCGACAACCGCCAATGAACACGCCGTCAGCTCCCTTCGTGAACGCCCTGATAACAAAGCTCAAGTCCACTCGTCCCGAACACATGACTCGAATAAGTCTCATTTCCGTCGTATATTGTAGTCTGGAAACTCCAGCCAAATCGGCGGCGCCGTACACTCACCAATGGCACACGAATCCCAAGACCTTGGGTCTGAACTCACGCACAGCACTCATTTATTTCCACCTCGCACTCGGAAGTCCCGGCTTGATACATGGTTTTCTCCTAGACGTATCCCACGGCGATGTCCAACGTCTGCTCGACTTCTTCCTCGGGAAACGCCACATCTATTTCACTTATTATTTCTTCGTCGGTGAAATGCTTCAACTGAATCGCGTTGGTCGGACACTTGGCGTTGCAGACGCCGTCGCCTTTGCAAAGGACGGGGTTCACCCGCGCTTTTCTCCCCATTGCTGTTTCGTAGAAGTCGATGGCGCCATAGGTGCAGGCGGTGATGCATGCCCCGCAGGACACGCATTTACTCTCGTCCACATCGCACACGGCTCCGGAGGCGACCACGACGTCGCGTGACAGGAGGGTAAGCGCTCGACCAGCCGCTCCAAAAGATTGGTTAACGGTTTCGGGCAAAAACTTTGGATAATGGGCCGCGCCGCACACATAGACGCCGTCTGTGGCAAAGTCCACCGGCCTCAACTTCACGTGGGCCTCTTTGAAAAAGCCATCCGGATTCAACGTCACCTTGAACAATCCGGCCACATCATTGGTGGACGCCGACGGAACCACCGCCGCGGCCAGGGAAATGACATCCGCATCGAGCACGAGCTTTTTCCCTAAGACGAAATCCGTCACCGTGACCTTGAGGACGGGGCGTCCATCTTCACTCTCTCCCGGTTCGACCTCTGGTTTGTCGTCAGGCTCGTACCGTATGAACTTGACGTCCTTATTGGACGCTTCCCGATAATAGTCCTCGTTATAGCCATAGGTTCGCATGTCGCGGAAGAGGATGTAGATGTCCATTTCGGGATTTATCTCTTTGAGTTTCAATGCGTGTTTCACCGATACGCTGCAACAGATCCGGCTGCAATAATTCCTCTCCTCGTTTCTGCAGCCCACGCATTGGATCATGACAAGACTGGAAGCGTTGGTTATCTTTTCGTCCTGCTGGGCGATGCGCTCCTCGAGTTCGAGTTGGGTCAGCACCCTTTCGTCCTGTCCGTAGAGATATTCGCTGGGTTTGTAGAGATCAGCGCCAATGGCGATGACCGCTGCGCCATGCTTGATCTGGGTGAGTCCCTTGTCCGAACGCACCGACGTCACAAAATTTCCTACATACCCTGTGGCCTCAGTGATGGTTGCATCGTGGTACACGTGGATAAGGGGATGTTTGTAAACCTTGGCGATGAGATCGCGCAGGTATTCTTGCATATCCAAGCCATACGAGGTGAAATGGATTTTTCGCGCTACTCCGCCAAGCTCCGAAGACTTCTCCACCAGGTGAACCTGATGGCCTTGGTTGGCGATGGAGAGGGCGCAGTTCATGCCTGCCACGCCTCCGCCAAGCACGAGCGCGGCCTTGTTGACGCCAAGATCGAATTCTTGGAGGGGAGCGAGCCGCCGTGCGCGGGCCACGGACATCCTGATGATATCTTTGGCCTTTTGTGTGGCTTCGTCTTTTTCCTTAGAATGAACCCACGAATTGTGCTCCCGGATATTTGCCATCTCGAAGTAGTATTGGTTGATGCCAGCCTCACGGACAGTGTCTCGAAAGAGCGGTTCAAGGGTTCTGGGGCTGCATGCAGCAACGATGACGCGGTTGAGACCCATTTCTCTCGTCACATCGGTTATTTGTTTTGCGGAGTTGGTCGCGCAAGAAAAGAGCTGTTCCTGGGCGTGGACCACATTGGGCAGCGTCTTGCAGTATTCAACCACCTCGGGAACATTGACTATTCGTCCGATGTTCGCGCCGCAATGACAGACAAAGACTCCTATCTTCGGTTCTTCCTGCGACACATCCCTCTCCGGCGGGTATTCTCGCTCTTGGGAGAGGTCGCCTCTTCTGTAATTCAAGAGTTCTCCGACTTGAGACCCTGCGCCGCTGGCGCTGAACACCGACTCCGGTATGTCCACAGGTCCCTGGAACGCGCCCGTGACAAAGATCCCTTTTCTGTTGGTAGCCATGGGATTCACCGGGCTCGTTTGACAGAAGCGATGGTCATTGAGCTGCACGCCGAATTTGGAGGCAAGGGATTGGGCGTCTATGGGAGGATTGAGTCCGACTGACAAGACCACGAGGTCAAACTCTTCTTCTTTCACCCCCTCGTCGTTGGTGGCATACCGAATGACCACATTCTTTGTTTCGGGGTCTTCTCTCACAATCGAGACGTAGCTTCTGATGAATCGAACATTTGGCAGGTTTGCGGCCCTGTCGTAATATCGTTCAAAATCCTTGCCGTATGATCGTATATCGTTGTGAAACACAGTGCAGTCAGCGTCTGCATAATGTTCCTTTGTCAAGATTACTTGTTTTTGGGTGTAGGTGCAGCACACTGCCGAACAATAGCTGTTGTCGCCTTGGGTGACGCGTCTCGACCCAACGCACTGGATCCATGCTATCTTGTGGGGATGCTTCTTGTCAGACGCCCGCAAGATCTCACCTTGATACGGTCCAGTGGACGACAAGAGCCTTTCATAGTCCATGCTGGTGACGATGTTCGCGAAGTCCCCGTAGTGGTACTCCCTCTTCACAGAGGGATCGAAGGGTTCCATGCCTGTGGACAGGATGATAGCGCCTACCCGTAGCTCTTTTTTCTCTGGCGTTTGATTCAGATCTATTGCCTTGTTTTGGCAGACTCCCTCGCAGATGCGGCATTTTTTTTCCTTGAGGTAGAGGCAGCTCTCGTCGATGTAGGTGATGAGGGGAATTGCCTGCGCGAAGTATATGTGCACTGCCTTATTCTTTGATATTTCTTGATTGTATGGATCGGGATACTGAGCAGGGCAGTATTCGACGCATGTCGTACAACCTGTACACTTGTCTTCAAGAATGTACCTCGGCTTCTTCGTCACGGTTACCCTGAAATCTCCCGCCTCACCCTCAACTGCATCGACTTCAGTATAGGTGAGGACCTCGATGTTTGGATGCCGGCCGACCTCGACCAGCTTGGGCGCGAGAATTCACATCGAGCAGTCATTGGTTGGAAAGGTCTTATCGAGCTGGGCCATGTGACCGCCGATGCTCGGCCCTTTCTCAACCAGGTACACTTTGAACCCGGCAGTGGCGAGGTCAAGAGAGGCTTGAATGCCGCTGATTCCGCCCCCGACAACCATGACGTCTCCAAAATTGCTCTCTGGGAAATTCATACGCATCTGTTCACCAACCTCTAGTTTTTCCACTGTTCTCTGTCCTTATCATCCCGCAGGTTCAGCGGGACGCGTGACGGTCTTGAAAACCGGTATTGCCCAAAGGATCGTGCGGGCTGGGATATCCCCGCAACGCTTTACGGACAATACGCTAGTCCAAGTCCAATTTTGCCTTGCACTGATTGCACGTCATTGCTCCCCGGAACACCTTGTTGCCGCATTCCGGACACACGTAGCGCGCCTCTTCGTCCTCAATCCATTTTTCCGTACCGACCTCACGCCAATAGGGAATCGCGCGCATTATTACCTTTTTGCCGACGGTCATGGGAAAATGCTCGATATATTGACACGGGAATTCATCGCATTGATGGCATCCTTCATACCCCTTGCTCATCGTGCAATTCCTGATGTCGCACTGCTCACAGTGCATGAATCGCTCGTCGGACAAGCAGCCTTTGCATTTAATATCCTCAATGGTGAGGGTTTGCGTGTTGGGGAGGGTCCCCTTGTCTGAAATGGCGCCTTGGTACAATTTCACCAAGCGCTCTTTGAACTTCACGTTGTTGTCTCGATGCGCGATGTACACCGCGCACACGCCGCAGTAGAGGCCGCAAGGAGCAATAAAGTCGGGGTTGATATTCATGATGTTCATCCTCCTGGCGTCGTGCGCTTGGGTCTTGACCGCGCGCCTCGAAAAGCTACATCAATTCCTGGATGATTTCCGTGATGTCTTTTACCTCTATCCGTTCCGCCATACCGCTGGTAACTCGACTGTCTTCAAGCATTGTAATGCAGTACGGACATGACGTGGCCAAGACTTCGGCGCCGATCCCCACTGCCTGTTCGATCCTCAGGTCGCTGAATCGTTCGCCTTTTTGGGTTTCCATCCACACTCTGCCGCCTCCGCCACCGCAGCAGAGACTGTCTGCGCGACACTCTGGAAGCTCTTGAAATTCGAGGCCGCTGACCTTCCGCAAAATTCCTCGGGGCTCGTCAAATACGCCGTTGTGCCTCCCGAGGTAACAGGGGTCATGATAGGTGACCTTTTTGGGATAATCCTTTTTAAGCGCCAGTCTTCCTTCATCCAGCAATTGGAACAGGTACTGGGAGATGTGTATGACCTCGAAATTGACGCGAAAATCCGGATATTCATTCTTGAAGGTGTGATAGCAGTGAGGCGAGGAGACGAGAATTTTCTTGACGCCGTTTTCGATGAACGTCTTGATGTTCTCTATGGCGAGACGCTTGAACAAGTCTTCGTCCCCCGTCTTGCGAATGCTCTCTCCGCAGCAATTTTCCTTAGAGCCCAAGATGCCGTAATCCACGCCTGCGGCATTGAGTATTGCCACCGTCGCGCGGGCCACGCGCTTCATGCGCGGGTCATAGCAGAGGTAACAGCCGGGGAAATAGAGGATGTCCATCCCTTCGGTGAATTCAGGCACTGACAGCCCTTGGGCCCATGCCGACCTCTTTTCACGATCTTCGCCAAAGGGGTTGCCTTGTCCCACGAGCCCCGCGTTCACCGTGCGTACCGGTTTGACAGACGCCGGGAACACGCCGTATTCGTTGGCAATCCGCCGTAACGCGACGCCGGAGTCTATTTGCCTCACATCCCTGGGGCACTGCTGAGGGCATCGACCGCACGTGGTGCACCGCCAGATATCTTCGCTCTCGATTTCGGTCAGGCCAAAAGTGGCTTCGCGGACGATCTTGCGCATGCTGAATTGCCGGACCTTGTTCCAGGGGCACACTGTATCGCACAAGCCGCATTGGAAGCACCTCTTGAAGTTATCCCCGCCGCTTGCCTTGATTACCTCAATGATTTCCTTGTATGGGGTTACAGTTTCCACGATCTTTATCGATCCTTTACTCGTAATGTTGCGGTAACCCTTGAAAACCTCAGATACACGTCCGGAATCTGAGGCTCGCCCTGGGAGGCCAACTTATTAGGAGCCCTTTTTGGCGAGAGAAATGCGGGCTACGGTATCCATAACCTTTTCCATCCCGTACTTGTCGATAAGGGCTTCCAGCCCTATTTGTGCATCCTCTGGTTTTTCTTCTTCTTCCACTTCCTCTTCGCGCTCTTCGTAGGTCAGGGCGTTGTTCAAACACCATTGCACACAAAGAGGCTTTTCCTGGGGCGGATCATCTTCGCACATGTCGCATTTTAGAGGCAGCCCGGAATCCGGTTCCTTAAAGGCATCTCGCGAAGGGCAGGCCGCTCGACAGAAATCGCATTCCCCGTATTCTTTCCCATTGATGACGTATTTGTCGCGTCCCATGCACTCCGACGGAGTGTATTCTCCTGCATAGACCGGCAGATAGATGTCTCTAATGGGATCTCGGACGAGTCGGATGCGAGACCTCGCTGGGTTGTTGCTGCTGTATTTCGGCGAGGCGTGAAATGCAGAGCAGATCATTTCACACGCCCGGCAACCGTTGCACTTGTCCACATCGATTTTTATGGTTTTTACGATCTTCTTTTTTTTCTCACCCATGACGGCTACCGCCTCTTCACTTTATTTCTTTTGTGCTTCTGAGGAAGACTCTTGGGACGAACCGTTTCCGTTCTCCGCGTAGATGCCTCTCTTTTCGAAGTCTTCAATGACGTAATCCAAGCCGAGATCGTGCAAACACTCCTTTGTGGGGATACCGTTTTGATTCCACCCTTTGAATTCGTAGTATGTGTCGAGGAGCTTTTTTTCCAATTCGGGAAATCTTTTTTTCCAGTGGTCGTCGGGCGGCCTGTCGTCTTTGCGCCTTAAACCTCTCCTCACGTTGATGGCTCGGATAAGGGTCCGGTATCTCTTGGCCGCTTTCTTGAGCTTGTCTTTGTCCATATCAATGCCCGCGCCCGCTGAGATGAATTTTGGGTAATTGTGGATATGATATGGGGGCTTCAGTGGGAACGATGACAGCCCTGCGCACATCCCGAGGGCGTCGTCGATGTAGTGCATCATCTCCTGCCAATCGACGATGTCGCAGCACATCTCTACCGTTGGATAAAAAGGTATGGATTTTTCGCCCCGGGGTTCCCAATCGAGGAAATATTGTTTGAATTTCTCGTCAGGCACCTGGAACCAATCCTTCACGAACGCCTCCCGCTCTTCTCGGGTGGGGAACGGCGCTTGGGGAAATTGGCCTTCGATCTGGGTTATATTGATTTTCTCGCCCGTGGCATACATGAGGAAATAAATGGGGTTGAGCATTGACAGCTTGAGGGGCAATTGCTCATGCTTCTTGATGGTGTTGTGGGCGTAGGCCTCGGCTCCTTTTCCTATGGCTTTTGCCGCCCAGTAGGTCCCGTTGGCCAATATGTCTCCAATACCCTCTCGCCTGACGATTCTATCCAGCAGCCAGTAGAACCTCCCTTCGTTATCCGCAGGCATGCCTGGGAAATCCGATTCCGTGAGGATGCCATCTTGCAAGAGTTCCAGGGCGAACGCCATGACCTGCGGCGTGGTAAACCCATCCACTCCATACTCAGTGGCGCGCTGCGCGATGCGCAGACCGAACTCCAGGTCTGAAAAGGCGGCCATGGTGTAGGTGAGCTTGGAGAAGCATTTCATCATGTAGGTCCCAAGGCCGGGCGGCGTGATGGTAGCGCCGCATTCCATGGGGCAGTTGTAGCAACTGATCAATCGAGTTCGCATACTATCCAGCGTCTGCGCCCATTGCTGTTCTATGTCTTTATTCCAGAAATCCTTGCGGCGGACTCGGGCGTTGCCCCAGACGAAGTTTTCCGTATGCCATTTTTCATCATGCACTTTCATTTCTTGCGGCGAGCCGAGGCCGGCCAGGATGGGCATGACGCCAGGGATGGGATTCTCGTTGCGGAATTTTATGTATTCCAGCACCTCCTTGCAAAGCTGGAGGAATTCGGCGGGCCGAGCCACATTGATGTCCTTGGTCCCGCGCACCGCGATGGCTTTGACGCCCTTATCGCCCATCACGGCGCCGATGCCGCCCCGACTCGCGCTGGATCGACCTTGTTCGATGGAGGCGTAATATACCCGATTTTCGCCGGCAAGCCCGATGGCGGCAACTTGAGCCCGGGGTTCTTTCAATTCGGCCCTGAGGAGGTCGAGGGTCTCCACCGCGCCTTTTCCCTTAAGATGCGACGCGTCGCGAATTTCAACTTTATCGTTGTTGATCCAGATATAGACGAGATCAGGAGACTTGCCGCGCAGAATCACCTTGTCGTACCCGGCGTACTTCAGTTCGGGCGCCCAGAATCCCCCCATCATCGAGAACGCCATCAACAGTGTCTGAGGGGAATATGTTGAAACTATCGTGCGATTGCATCCTGTCGCCGGCGTTCCGCACAAGAGACCTGCGCCAAAGATGAGCAAATTATCCGGGGAAAACGGGTCCACATCGGCGGGAACCCTGTCCCATAGAATCTTCGCATTGGTGCCAAGGCCGCCCAAGTAGAGTTCAGTGTCTCGCGGATCTGTTTCGACCTTTTCAACACTTCCCCGACTTAGATCGATCTCAAGATTATACCCTGTTTCTCCGTATCTCATCTGCCTTCCCCTTACTCAACTTGAGAGGTGGTGGTGTGCGTTGACGCTCCGACGCATGGTATGGGATGCGCCGCCTCTTGATCGCTCGCGCAATCCTCCCTCGTGGGCGCGATCAAACGCCCTGAACGACTTTTTATGGAATGATATACAGGCGTGGACATCTGTTTCGTTTCCTCTGTCCTTTGGCCGGAGTTGCCGTTTGCGGTTGACTATCTACGTGCGTTTGTTGCTGCTCGATTGGCTCGTTCCAGGAACAATAAGCCGCCTGGTCGCGGCTGCGTCGCCTGTTCCTCTGGTCTGCGCCTCTTCCCACGCCGCCATTTGGCTCCATTGATGACATGAATATAACTTATATTTAAGGCATGTCAAGACCTTTCTCGCCATGGGCAAAAAAAATATTCGACAGATGACTAGCGCTTCTTTTTTAGCCATTAGGGCCGAATGACGGTAATTTTCTCAAGCGGTTCGGGTACCGGCTCGGCTTTTTTCAGCGTATTCTCGGTTCCAGCCGCTGACTGTATATACCCTTAAATGTTGTCAAGAGATTGCTTCGCTTCGCTCGCAACGACGCATCGATGGCTTTTTTTCATGGGAAGGAGCCCAAGGCGGCGTTGCCGCCTTGGGGCGCGTCAATCGAGCTTACATGCAACCGCAGCGCTCACGTTTTTCTCCAAAACGGCTATGAGTCCTTCTTTTGTGATGAATCAGGGGCCGAGCAACAAAGTTCTTGACTCCTTACAATATGAGTGATATTGGGTTTCTAATGAATATATAGTCATCATTGTATGTGGTCTCGGGGTACCAGTTATGGACGGCACCGGATTGTCCGGCAACACGAGCAAGAGGACGTCCTCCACAAAACGCAGAAGCCCTTCAGCGGATAGAAAACGCCAACTTATCATAGAATCCGCGGAGCGCATCTTTGCGGCTCGGGGTTTTCATGACACGACCATAGCTGACATCAGCCAGGATTCAGGAGTGCACGAGGCCTCGATTTTCCAATATTTCAAGACCAAAGAAAATCTCATCGTCACTATTCCAGAGCGGCACCTGAAGGAAACCTTGGAAGGCATCACTGAGCATCTCCAGGGGATGAAGGGGGCGGAGCCGAAGATCAGGAAGCTCTTGTGGCATCAATTGCGAGACCTCTCGGTCAACAAGAACTACACCTCTATTCTGTTGCGAGAACTAAGGACCTTACCTGCCTTTTACAAGTCGCCCGCGTATGAGATGATTCGCCAGTACAGCGCGTTTGCGGCTGACGCGATCCGGGAAGGTATCCGCGACCAGGAAATCGATCCCGGGATAGAAGTGATTCTCGTGTTGGAGATGATCTTTGGGGCTATCGACAGCATCGTGTTGCGATGGCTTTTCTTTGGAGATCCTTATGATCCCAATGAAGCGGCCGACGCCCTGTGTGCGTTGATCAAGGCTGCGATTTGGAAGCGAGACAGGCTATTGGGCGGCGAAGAAGGCGATGAGCCGAGTCGTGGAGAGCTGAGGCGCCGTACGATCATCGAAGTCGCGTCCGAGGTATTCGGTAGAAAAGGCTACGGCGGCGCGACCATCTCGGAGATCGCTGGCAAAGCAGGGATTGCCGAAGCGTCCATTTATCAGTATTTCAAAAGCAAAGAGCAATTGTTGTTGTCGGTGCTCGGGACCTGGTTCATAGAGTTGGCCGACGAATTGGGGCGCGTCTTTTCTGGGTCGCTCAATCCATGCGAGCGACTGTTGTACCTCTTGAGGAGATGGGCTCTGGATTTTCAGATTCGGGAATGGGAGACGCGGGTCCTGATTTTGGAATTATATAGAAATCCCAAATTTTATGAGTCCCAAGAATATACAAACACCCAGCGCTTTTGGGAACTGATAAGGGCCACTGTTGAGGCCGGTCAGGAAAGCGGGCACTTCCGCAGAGATTTCGAAATCGCCTATTATTTACATCTCGTTCAAGGGGCCTTTGAACACGAAGCCCTTGCCCGTATGATGCTGTCTAAAAAGCAGCCGAGCATTGCCAGGACTGAACAAATGATCAATCTCCTTCTGAGGGCGATCAAAGCCTGACACCTGCTGAGGAACGATCCTTGCGAGGCCCCATAAAAGTCCTCGCAAAGATCGATATGCCCAGGAACATCAGAGGGCCCGCATAAACGCAACCAGCGCCTGCTTTTCATCGGCCGTCAATTTAAGACCTTGTATCAAATTGAAGAATTCCACGGTGTCCTCGAGCGTCAGCAAGCGCCCATCGTGCAAATACGGCGGCGAATCTTTGATTCCCCGCAGCGTAAAGGTCTTGATAGGTCCGTCGGCAGCGGCCATTCTTCCGTTGATCATTTTCGGTTTATAGAATCGCTCGGCCTTCAGATTATGCATGAGGTTGTCTGTATAATATGGAGCTGGATGGCACGCTGCGCACTTCGCCTTCCCGAAAAACACTTCCTGGCCTTTCAGCTCCAGGGCCGTGGCCTTTGAAGGATCCAGCTTTCCATAAATATCGAGCTTTGGGGCGGGTGGAAAATCTAGGATGGCTTGGAATTCTGCCATGAAGTGCACTTGGCTGCCTCGTTCGAGGATATTCACCCCTTTTTTGGTGGCTATCACCGGATCGCCGTCAAAGTAGGCCGCTCTCTGCTCGAACTCAGTGAAGTCCTCTATAGTTTTGAGGGCTCGCTGCGATCCGAACAAACGTTGTACGTTCACACCCCTGAGCGAGGGCGTATCCAAACGATGGCGAAATTCTTGGGGTCTGATGTCTCCCACCAAATGGGTGGCTCCATTGGTGTGGCCGTTGGTATGGCAATCGAAGCATGTCACGCCTCGGGAAGGCTTCTCGGATCGACGATCTTCGGTCTGGTTGAATTGCTGCTGAGGAAATGGCGTCACGAGGAGGCGCAGTCCCTCGAGCTGTTTGGGGTTGAGTATGCCGTTGAAAAGCTCAAAGTAGTTGTTAATCGTTACCACTTGTCCTTTGGACACGTCTCCGAGATCAGGACGCGTCGTCAAATAAATAGCCGGCGGAAATTCCGGCAGGAAGTGATCAGGCAAATCATAGTCCAAATCGAAGCGCGTCAGATCTCCCAATCCCTGTTTTTTGATCTCCTCGATGTGGAATCTTGGGAAGACCATCCCTCCTTCTGGATGATTCGGATGCGGTAGGGGATAGAATCCCGCTGGCCATAGGTCTTTCTCCCGGATTTGATCGGGGGAGAGAGACGCGAGCTGGTCCCACGTGGCGCCTGCCGGGAGTTTTACACGAACTCCCTCTTGAATCTTTTTGCCGCGGCTCATTATACAATCGGGTGACGGACGATCGCTCAAATCATACCTCTGCTCCAACAGGTCCATATGACGTTTCATGATACCCGGTTTTGCGTCTTTCATTCGGTGCATGACCGCATCGAATGGTTCGGTGAGAGCCACCGGCGCGTAACTCGTGGGCCTCTTCTGTTGATCGGCTGCGAGCAACCCCGCAGCGACTATTCCGCAACTCAGCGCCAGGGTTGCAACGAGAAACCATTTTGTGCACGTCCTGTACATTATATTTTGCCTCCTTTCATGAGACACATTCCCCTATGATTCTTGCGCAACTCATCGCTGGGGAATCTTTGCTCCCAAAATTTCGGTTAACATGCCTACGCATCTAGTACACCTCGTTTGTGAATCTTCTCACCTCCTCTGCAGATATGTTGGTCAATGCGACTAGTCGGCGCGTCGTCATCAGAAGATTTCTTATCTAGGAAGTAGTCTATGCCAGGATAGCCGCCATGTCAAGTCAGGTCTCTCGGCCATCGCCAGAATACGTCACAACTGTTTTGTCAGAATGAGAAAACTGTGTTTGTCACACCCTATTCCTTCACCTTGGATCACTTCCTTTCGCTCGCAATTGCCCATCAACAGCCCTCTCGTCGTTCCGAGGAGCAGAGGGCCACGAGGCAAACGCAGCGCGCTTGATACCCAAGAGAAAGGCCGCCTCGAATTCACGCGTTGCTTCGAGAAGTGCTATAATCCATGGCCGACGATATCCATGCGTGGATTGCGAGTTGACGTCATTATTCCAAGCTGAGGCGTTGAAATACTATGGTCGCCATGGATGCTGCGATCTGTAAGGGCTACCGACCAGGTTGCATAGGGAAAATAGTCGCGCTTCACGCGCTGTACTACAGCGATGTTGCGGGCTTTGGCGTGAGATTCGAGGCCAAGGTCGCCAAGGAGCTTTCTGAATTCTGCGAACGGTATAACGAGCATCGGGACGGCCTTTGGCTTGCCTTGCGGGATGGCGAGATTCACGGCTCCATCGCGATCGACGCCATCCATGCCGAGACCCAGGGAGCGCATCTTCGATGGTTTATTACCGCGGAAGGCGTACGGGGAAAAGGCATCGGCAACGCCCTTATTTCCTCCGCAGTGGAGTTTTGCAGATCAAACAACTATAAACGTGTATATCTTTGGACATTTGAAGGCCTCGCCGCTGCGAGGCATCTCTACGAAAAGTACGGGTTTCGGCTGGCGCTGCAGCAACGCGGAACGCAATGGGGAACCGAAGTTACCGAGCAGCTATTCGAACTCCGCTCCTGACTTTCCGGGTTTTTTGGCGACCCCCGCCAAGGGGCCGACGATTGTCTTGTATTCACTGGCTGCCGTTGGCAGACGCTTTGCGCGTCGGCAAGGTCCGCCTTGCCGAACCCAGCGGCGGACCCGTGAACGTCCCTCAGCCCAGACTGCAAAAGCGGCCGCGGCTATCCGACTGATGGCCGCGGCGGCGCAACTTGGGGCTCAAGAGAACTCCTCCTTCAGCAATTCCACATAAAGTGGATCAAGGGAGTCTAAAAATTGGAACATGTGGTCTGGCGGTTCTGACAAGTATTCTTTTTCATAAAGAAACGTATAGAAAAGTTTGAGACTCGCAGGGGCAAGCGCATACTTCCAAGCCGGAATCGACGTCTTTCTCAGGAGGAAATCAACGCAAAATCCAACGATGTACTTTCCTGGTTCGTGCGTGAGGGTTATGGGCGCCTCGTGCTCATAGGCGTAGATAAATTCCAGGTACATCGTGCTAATAAAAAGAAAGTCCTCCTCATATTCTCCGGCATTCTTTTTTTGCAACCAATCTCCAAATCTTCCAGCAACAGCATCCTCGACTTTGTTTAATAGCTTTTCCCATTTGTCATACGGGACTGATTTCTTTATGCAAAGGTCCAATTCTCTGAGTTGAGCAACCCATTCGTTGTCAAGGGAGTCCGGCCCCAAGACTTCGGGGACCAGATCTAACGTTTTGTAGTCAAATTGGTCAATAAGATAACATACTTGTTTGCGCATGAAGAGGAAAGGCGTCCCCTGCGGTTGTATGGCCAAGGGGAACAAAAACTCCCTTCGTTCGGTCATCATGTTCAAGAAATCCTGAGCTCTCTTCTTGTCGAACCCCAGTCTCCGGGAAATGAGGGAAACCATGTCGGCTTCCTTTTTTTTGGACGGAGGCTCAAGGGTATAATTCCAAATCTCTGGAACCACGCTGAAGACCTGATTGATTTTCTTTATGTCGTCTGCCCGGAACGGGAACTTTTCCAAGAGCGGCTGGGCAAACTCCGTAATGACCTGAGAAGTACCGATTACGACGAACCCCTCCGGCGGTTCGGGGTAAAGATAGTCCGCAAATCGCGCGGTTTTCTTTCCAGATTTTGCAGGTTTCTTTACGCGTGAGGACTTACGCGGCGACTTTTTTGATTCTGGTTTCTTTGCGGCGTCAGTTTGGGGAGACTGATCCTTGTCATGTGTCTTTTTCATATACGCCCTTGTTTCAATCTGCTACGGCGCTACGGTCAGCAACAGCCGGAAATAATTCACCGTGGGATTTCTCCTGGGCAGTCCTGACAAATCGGTCTGGGCGTTTGCCAGCGCAGGAGCTGTCTCTTTCCTGGCCGGCCGTATGTGGGGGAGCGGCCCCGAGCGCGCTGATTCCAGCTTAGACAGCCGTTCGGGTCACACGCCGTCCATTTCGGATAACCGCTGTTTCCTACAGCGCGTCCTCATATCGGCTTGCCTCTCTGCGTTGCCCGTGAACGCATCTGGGGTCTGGGCGGAGCGCAGATGCGCTCCGCCGCGATAGCTCACACTTCGAGCCACGAGTGTGAATAGAGCGAATGTCCGAGAAGGAGCTTTGTCGTTTTTACAAAATCGATTTCTCGTTTGCTCAAACCGGAGGTATCTACTTCCTCGCCGTCCATGACCCGTCCCACGAGATTCTCCAGGTCCATGGCCTGATCATGAGCGATTTTTACGATCTCTTCGTCAAAGCCGTCAAGGATGGCTGAGGTGATGCCGCACTTTTTCAACATGCAGAGATAAACCTGGTTCAGGATGTCGCGCAGCTCATCAGGAGACCCGTTCGACACGTTGGAGAGGCCGCACGTCGATTGGCAACCAGGCGCTAATTCGGGCAGCCACTGCATGAAGGTAGTGCATCCCTGGAGTTCCTGCTGCTGAGAGGACACCGGCACCACGATGGGATCGAACCAGATTTTTTCCAACGGTATGCCGAACTCAGCGGCCTTCATCATCATGCTGTCTAGTAGGACTGATCGCTCGTTTTCATCCCTCGGAATCCCTTGGGGGCCCCACATGAGTCCCACCATTTCGCAGTCATACTTCGTGACGAGAGGCATCTGGAGATTCATGCGCTCTGGCGTCGCCATAATGGAGTTGATCACGGCAGGTCCTGTTTTCGGCTGATATACTTGGAGACCTGCCTCCACCGCATCGTTGTTGGTGGTGTCCAAAAAGAGAGGGAGGTCTGTCACCTCCTGCACCGTTTTTACCAGCCATTGCATCATTTCTGGGCCGCCTTTTCGTGCGGGCCCGAGGTTGAGGTCGAGGAGATCGGCTCCCTTCTGGGTGAGTTTTTCGGCCCATTCCTGAATGGGCTTGGGGTTTCTCTCGCGCATCGCGGTCCCGGTAACCTTGGACATGATGTTAATGTTCTCAGCCACGACCTTGATCATAGGCATAACCTCCTGTAGTGAAGCCTGTGAGGGCAAAGAAATGTTAGATGAAATATGTGTATGATGTAGCACAGCCGCGGCGATTTACAAAGAGTTATGTGACCGCTTTGCGTGCCGAGTGCAATTTTTATGGATGTGGCGAAACGGGCCGTTTCTGCCACATCCGTTTTGTTGAATCGTTTTGGCGCGTTATTGGAGGAAATTCTGTCTGAGATATGCGGGGATATGAGCGCCTTCCCGAGGACCTATGGCAATTTGCCAGTCCGGCAGCTCTTCTTCCAAATCGCCGCTGATGATTGCCGCGGCCCCTGGGATGATGAGCTTTTTCAGCTTTGATTTTTCCTCTATTCCGCACTTCTTGACAAACGGACCTATAGCGTCGCCAACAAACTTTCCCGCCGCCCAGGCGGTCAGGACCGACAGCCCGTCCGTATTGAGCACCAACAGCCACGAAGGCACACGGCTGGCCTCGATTTCGCCGGAGACGATAAAATACGTCAGGGAGAAATTGCTGGTGATAAGGACCGGCGAATTCTCGTCGGGGTTGTTGATGGGATAGATACCCTGCTCTGTGGTCATTGGTCTCTGTGGATCAGTGAAGATGTTCAGCCTTTGGAGCAGCAAGGGGAATAGCGTTTCGCCCTTGAGATCGCTCAAGATTGCAATGCCCCCGTACTTGGAGATAAACGTGCCTGCAGCTATGACCTCATCAACGGGGTTGTCTGCCATGTCGCAGGGGAAAACGATGGTGGGAAATCCGAGCGGCCGGTAGAGTTTTTCCAGCGCCAACCTGCGGATCATGACTTGGTCGCGGAGCAGTTCCGCGATACCCTTTCTTCCCGAATCCAGGACAAGGTCCTTATGCCCTTTTTCCATCAATTTTGCGCTGAGCTTTGCAACATCGCCGACTTTGTCCGCCTTCACTGCCAGCGGGCAATCAAACTCTGACGCAAGCGCCGAATATTCGTCGAGATTGCTCTCAGTGGCTGCGTAGATGAGCGGTTTGTTTTTTCCGACTTCTGCAAGCGCCGCTTTCATAGTTGCAGCGTTGTCGCTCATCAGTATAAGCGCAGCTCCCGCGTCGTTTGCCTGCTTGGCTATCTGAACAAACCGGGCGGCGTCGCCGGCGTCCTTGACTGCAATGATCTCGGGCTTGAGCACGAGACCGACGCGCTCATAGCGGAGCGTACGGAACGCTTCTATCTTGGCCTTGACTGAATCATCCGACTCGGACGTCGCAATGACGCATCCAAGCGCGGTCGGATTGTTAAATGTTTTTTCGTGGCGATACAGAACGGTCTCACCGCCTGTTTTGACCGCGCTCTCACCTACCCCGATCTGCACGGTTCGTATTGGCGGGGCAGACGCGGACGCCAGTTTTTCCTTTGCTTCTTCTGATACATAAGGGCACTGGGCCAGCTCGGCTTTTCCCGCAGCGAGATTCATGGCGAACGCAAGACAAGTCGGGACCCCGCACTCCCCGCAATTCTTCTTCGGCATCATCTTGAATATCTGAATTCCAGAAAGCGCCATAGACTTGAAACCTCCCTTTTAGGCGATACCCTCACCGTGTGGTGGAAGAATATCATAGAGCTTTTATATTGAAAAGGGGCCCCGAACCTTCAGGGGGCCCCTTGTGATTCGCATTTTGCCTTTTCTTATCGATCGACGACGACTAACCGACTATGGGATCCATGGAGAGCGCCGGGTGTTCCTTTTCCTGCAGGAACGGCAGTATCTCGTCTTCGGTCACTCCCACCGTCTCGTCGGCTATTCTGTCGGCAAGATTGGAAACGCCTCTCTCTTCGCCCAGCTTGTTGATTTTGTCCCGGAGCATTTCCTTGAGAGCCTTGGGGAGCCAAACCAGTCTCAAAATTCCTCCCTCGGCTGCGATGAATTTCTTCGAGACAATGTAGAGCTTGCTGTGACCGACGAAGCCTGGGGTGATGTTTCCTCCTCCTGCGCTGCCCGCTAGGGTGGTGAACTTCATGCCGCATGGCGTCATGCCTTTGTAGTCACGATCCACGCTCATGACGCCGTTGCAGACTGGCAGGACTGCTGCAATACACTCAAAACAGCCACAGGACGTCATGGGGTCTTCCATGATGGAATAGGCGTTGTACTTCATAACCTTTCCGCGGGATGCCTTTTGGACAAACTCATTGACCCCTTCCCACTGTCCTAGGCGCTCATCGATGACTTTGCCTTTCTCGATGGGTTGATTCGGGCCGGTAGGGTTAATTTCAAAGGATGCCTTGCAATCCAACCAGTTGTATGCGCCGCAGAGGCCGGTGCGCTCTGGGGTAACGACGCAGACGTGAGAGGGAGCAAAACTCTGGCAAAGCGTGCAGGAATAGAAGATGGGTTCATCCTCGTCGGTCATTCCTTCCACTCGTGCATCCCTCATCTTGTATGTCTCACGCGCCTTGGCCAGCAGCTCCTCGACCTTGTCCGGTTCGGTGAAAATTTTCACCTGCACCTTATCCAAGACTGATCCGAAGTCCTGGTGATATTTTGCATGGAGGATAGAGCCGATGTGCTTCAGGCTGAAACCTTTTTCGACCGCCCCTTTTCCGACCCTGACCCAGGCGATGTCTCTCTGTCCGATATGCATGAGCCCTTGGGCATAGTTGATGAGGTGGTGAATCTGGCGTTCCAGGATCGGTTCGAAGTCGCTCTGCATTTTGCGACCAGCGACTTCCACCAGAATGCCAAGGGGTACACGCGTGCCGGGCTGCATGTCTTTGATGTCAGGACCGAAGAGTTCGATGCGGCCGTCCTCTACTTCGTTCATGTCCTTCATGAGGGTTAACTCAACCGCGTGCGTCTTGCCGCCGCCGGCTTCCATGAAGATGTCTTCGCCCCTGATGCGCTCACCTTCGAAGGCAGGTCCATAGGCCACGGGTACGGGCACCTCGGTGACGGTGACCTTGAGACCACGCACTTCAATGGCTTTGCTGACCATTTCCTTGTGGGGAATGTTCGACACCACATGCTCGTAGGTGCAGACGCCAGTGGGGAGTATTTGCGGGATGGGCGTATCAGCGATGGTGGGGAAGCCGTAATTGATGGCGCCAGCCGCGGCCGCATACCACTCGTCTGTGACGTCGCCAAGGGCCAACACAAAGGCAAAGACTCGGTCTTTGTTATAGATGAGCACTTTGCGGAAATCGCCAGGCTCGATGCCGCCAAAGCTCAGGGCAGCCCTCGTAGCAAAGCCCACGGCAAACACCGCAGACGAAATATCCGGGCCAAAGGGCACGAGACGAGTCGGCCACCCAACTTGGACTCCAGCTTCATGGAGCTGCTGGGCGAAGCTCGTGCCGTTATGGTTGGCCGCCATGAACACATAAAGATTTTTTTTCTGCAGTTCGAGGGCCATTTCCGAAGCGATTTCTTTCGACGGGGCAGAACCGACGACGGCAGCGAAACCGGGGGCCGTGCCGTCCACGAATTCGACGCCCCTCTTGCGCAAGATGACGTCGTCCGCCGCGCCGAGCCACATCTTGTCTTCGGTGGGATCCTCTGCGGGGATATAAAAGTCAGGCTCCTCAAGATACCGTATGGCTTCTATTATCTCGAAGTTGAATAGCGTCGCCATTCCTGCATCGAGGACTGGCCCGAGATACGGCAGGTGGGTCTTTTCCCGGACCAGGGGCGGAATAAGCTGCTCAGACCTGTCCAGGACGACGCCGCAGTCCCCCAGATTTTTCACGGGAAAGCCCAGAATCCCGTAAATCACGGGTAGGTAGTAGCCCGTGTTGGGAAAGGCTACTTCTTGCTTTTTACCGAATTTCTTCACCGCCTGCTCATATTTTTTCCTCGTCTTCTCATAGATCTTGTGAGCGCCGGCTATAACGTTGGCAGCTATAATTTTGGACACCTTATGTTCCTCCTTCTAACTTCCGAAGCGGTTGTTCATGTGGGAATTCTGGGAGGGCAACGTCGCCCTCCCTTCTTTACAGCCGAGACTCACTCATCATCCGGCTATTTCTCGTCTCATGGCCATGTCAAAGAGCACTCGTTCGCGAGCCTTGTCTATTCCGAGGGCCTTTCTCTTGGCGTCGATATGTGCGAGGCATCGTTTTGCCATTTCATAGGGATCCTTCTCCACGAAGTCCCATTTTCCGCCATACACCTTCTCGATGTCCTTGAACAGATAATTGGTGCACACATCTTCGTTAATGGTGGGGAACCCCACGCCAAAGAGGACGTAGCAGCCGGATGCCACGAAGTACTGCCCGATGGACACAGCCTTCTCGCTCATCCACTCCGGAGCAACCCCGACTGCGGGAATCTCAGAGATGTCGTCTCCGAGGCCTCCGTCACGAACCACTGCGGTGGCGGCCATGAGGATTCTCGAGTTGTCCACACATGACCCCATGTGGAGGCAAGGAGGAATACCCACCGTTTCGCAGACCTCTGCCAGACCGTTGCCTGCCCATTTCTGGGCAGCTTCCGGCGCAAGGAGGCCGGCTTTGCCAAGAGCAATGGCTGAACAACCCGTCGTAAGGACGAGGACGTCGTTCTTGATGAGTTCTTTGGCGAGCTCGACGTGCAGGTAATCGTGTTTGATTCTGGCGTTTCCACAGCCCACGATGCCTGCAAGCCCTCTGATTCGGCCGTTGATGATGTTGTCGTTGAGCGGTCGATAGCTTGCACGGAACATGCCGCCGAGCATGTAGTTGATGGTCTCATGGCTGAAGCCCACGACCATGTCCTGCTGCTCAGAGGGTATCGACACTTTGTTCTTGTCTCGATTTGGGAAGTTGTCTATGGCGTCTTTGACGATGGCCTTGGCTGTTTCCAATCCGTACCGCTCATCGTATGCGTAGTGTTTGTATGCGCCCTGCATCTTTGCGATGGGGCTGGTGGTCACGATCTGGGTATGGAAGCACTTGGCCAATTCCGCAACGCCCTGCATGATGCACTGCACATCGACGATCATGGTCTCGAGCGCCCCTGTGATGATGGCCATTTCCTGCTGCAAGAAGTTCCCTGCAATAGGGATGCCGTGTCGCATGAGGATTTCGTTTGCTGTACAGCAGATGCCGCCGAGACTGATTCCGCCGGTCGCGCCTTTGCTCTTTGCATAGGCGATCATCTCCGGATCTTGAACCGCTTGGACAATGATTTCCGAGAGGGACGGCTCATGTCCGTGGACGATGATGTTGACCGTGTCTTCGCGCATACAGCCCAAGTTGACCTTCCCAAGGACGGGCACCGGCGTGCCATACAGGATGTCGGACAGGTCGGTCGCAATCATGGAGCCGCCCCAGCCGTCTCCAATAGCGCATTTGGTGGCTAAGCGGATAATGTGCTCCATCTCTTGGTTCACGCCCATGTGGGTCATGTGCATGACTTCCACCACGGGCCGATCGATTCCTGGCGGAACCACCCCTTCGTTTCTCCATATTTCCTGGCGCTTGAGTGGGGCTCTCTTGATATTCAGGATCTCGCCGTCTTGCTGGCCATATTGCTGGAGGGCCTTCTCGCCGACTGCGATGGCGATTTCTTTGATGTCTTTGCCTTCCGTGTCGATTTCATAATCCATGGCCAAGGCCAACAATTTGGGGATATCTTTGATCTGATAGTCGGGGAGTTCTCCCTTGGCGGCATGAAGGAAGGTGTGGGCCACGTGACGGCCGTGGTCGCTGTGCGCTGCAGCGCCGGCCGCGACCATGCGGGCAAAGTTTCTCGCAGCGATGGTTTCCGGGGTTGCGCCGCAAAGGCCGCATCTCTTTTTCCGTTCCTCAGGAGTCTCTGTCCTGCCCTTGGGCGGCAGCACACGGCAGGGTCCCATGTTGCAGATCCTGCAGCAGGTTCCGCCCTTGCCTATGGGACAGGCGGTCATGACGCGAGACCGATGGAAGGCGGTTGAATAGCCTTCCCGATCAGCAATTTTGAGCCCTTCAAGGGTCACGGGGTCAATGGTGTATTCGGTCCAGTCCGCGGGAGGCAGTTCTTTCTTCTTTGGCGGCGGCGCCACGACGGCGGCGGCAACCGGCTTTTCCGCGGGCGCGGCAGGGGCGGGAGCTGCGGCTGGGGCTTGACCTGATACAAGCGTTCCCAATCCCGCGGCAATGTTCTTGATGGCCTTAAATACGCCGACCATTTCCTTAAGGCCTTGGATGTCTTCTTTGGTAAGTTGTCCCATAAATTCTTCCTCTTCTTTCGATACAGGCGTCTGTGCGGCTGCCGCTGGCGTCTCTACCCTGGGCGGCGCTGGTTTTGGAGCAGGAGGCGCTGCAGGGGCTGCTGGCGCTGGTTCCTTAGCTGCGGCTGGCGCTGGTTTTGGTTCTGGTTTCGGCGCCGGAGGTTCAGCCTTCTTTTCCGCAGGCTTTTCAGGGGGCGCAGCCTTGGGCGGCGCGGCTGCTTTTGGCGGAGCAGGCTTTGCGGCGGCTGCCTTGGCAGGTTCCGGGGCGGCAGGGGCGGCCAAGCTCATATCCACCGCCATGGATTCCAGATCCGTGGCGGCCATGACGTCACTGATATATTTTCGTACATGCGCCAGGGTCTTGGGGTGTCTTAAGATGAGAAGATCTGACCCCGCCTGGAGGGCGCTGATTGCAGTTATGGTCTCGAGATTGATCCCTCGCGTTGCGGCTTCACCCAGTTTTGGGTCTTCTTCTTTGGGGAGTTTTGCCTCTTTCGTCTTCCATACTTCTTCAGCAATATTGTTGATAATGGGATATTGCAGCTTGTCATCGTTTTGGGTGAGCGCGGCCTGGCGTATTCGCTCCATGATGGAATAACAGTATTCCATCCCGTAGCCCACGGACCCGGTGGTGGGGTCGATGAGGATCTTGTCGTTGGGGACGCCGAGATTCTCGAGCAGGATGTTGAGTTGCTTGGCCAGATTGATGTCGATGGGGGTGTTCGCGGCCACCACGTGTTTGTATGCGATCGCTGCAGCCCCGAGCTGCTTGTAGTTCCCTTCCGTGACGGGCCCCATGACTATATTGAGGCCGGAGCACGCTTCAGCAACTGCTTTGAGGACCTCAGTGTTCTTTTCGTCGCTGGAAACACCCCACACGATCAGCGGAACATTGATCGCTTCACCCACTTTCTTGGCGAGGGTTGCTGCGTGCTCGGCAGAGAGATTCTTGCCGTTCGGGTCCGTTCCAGTCAGCCAGAGGCACACTGCGTCCGCCTTGTATTCATCGACGCATTTCTTGGCCCAGGCGACGGGATCTTTCAATACGTCTTTGAACGGAGCTAGCGCCTCCTCCGCCCACTCTTCAGGCTCAATATCGAGGACCTGAAGGGCCAATCTCGGCGGGTTGGGCATCTTTCCTTCGAAAGAGTAAAAGTTGTAGCCGGTCTCCCCGCCTATGACGAATTCTGTTCCCGGTTTACCTATCTTTATTTCTCGTATTCTTCCCGAATACTTAACTGTTGGAAGTTCAGCCATTTGCCACCTTCTTCAAGTAATATTGATGATATTGCTGTATTAGGCTCGTTTGATTCAGACGTTATCACGCCGGATTTTTGCGCTTTTCGCTCCCGAACCAGTCTTTGGAATAGAAATACCTCTCGGCAGTCTTCAGGTATCTCATGACTGGGGTCTTTTCTTCACCAATGTTGACGTATGTGATGTTTTTTCGCCAGGGGTAACGGTCCTGGTCCGAACCTGAGGCATATTGCGGCATCAGGATCTTCACCTTTTGACCGTCAAACCGTTCCTTTTCTTCATAGCGCTCTCCACTCATAGGGGGAACTCCTCTCTCCAAATGCGTTATTGATTTTCAAGGCAAGAAGAATGCCAATACAAACATATCATCCCGCGAGGGGACTGCGATGGGTAAGCATTACTAATATGGAACAAGTTATCGTTCACTGCAATATTTTTTTTATATTTTTGGGTAGATAGCACTTTTTTCTTATTCGTGCGCGCCCCGCCGAAACCCCACCTCCCCATTCGCTCTGCTGATCTATACTCCCGCAGCTATAAGCCTCCCCGCCTCGTCTCAAGCCCTCTCGCGCTTCGCCTCCTTTCCAGCCAATCTCTCCGAATGCGCCCTTTCCAAGGGCGATCATGCATATAAGTCATCCTCATGTATTGTGCTTTTCGAACCGCACTCGCGCGTCGAACCTCCATACGCGGTAGGCTCCGGGCTGCCCACGCGCCTCAGTCGAAATATAGGACAGGCCAGAGACACAGGCAACACTTGGTTCCCTGGGCGCGTCCGACCGCGCCTCACTCACGAGGATCAACGTCATGATTCGTCATCCTGACAGCCAGATATACTGGTTCCCGAAAATAAACGCGAATTCCATAGTGGTTAGATTCATTGATTTCTACGAGCTCAGATTGCCGCGTCGCCTTCGGCTCCTCGCAATGACAATGTTTTCTTGCGTGTCATTTCGAGCGAAGCGAAGCAATCTCGTGATAACTTGTGAGAGCGATTATACCCTAGGCCTCCGCTGGCTCATCGATAGAAAAGACGAAAACAGAAAGCATGCTCTATTCCCACAGAAATTTAGAGAACCGCTTTAAACTACCCCCCACGAATGTCATTTAGAAGGGGCGAGGCTCGACCCACGCATCCCGGGGCGTTGCCCTGGGTTATGCAGCGCTTTCTCGGTTTGGGGAAAAGAACTGCAGATCAAGAAAACAACTGAAACCAAGCGCCCTATCGAATCATACGAACATCGTGAACGCCGAGTCAGCAGCCCGCCGGTGGGGCTGGCGACGCCGAAGACCAACCCAGACGCGGGGGAACTCCCTCACCCCGACCCTCTCCCCCTGGGAGAGGGTGGCCGGAGGCCGGGTGAGGGTATCACAGGGGTAAGGAATGGCTTGAAGCGCAAGACAGCGCGGCGCGTCACGCTCAAGTCCTTCGTCAACAATCCCGAGATTGAGAGCGCCCACGTCCGCATGCGCCTGGCAATCGAGCAGGCCCTTGCCGACCTCAAACACCCCTCTTTAGGTGGGAGAGGGGGAAGTGGCGCGCCAGATACACTCTTTCTCCATATTTCCGTCGGAATTGGGACCACATCGCGTCGTTCGAGAGCGCTTTCCAGAATCGCGGCGACAGCCACGACAAGTCAACTTTTGTCATGTCGGAGTGGCAAGGCTCGAGCCAAGGGACAAACCTCGACTGAGAAATCTCGGTCTTTGGGCCAAGATTTGTCGCTTCGCTCGAGATGACGCCGTGCAAGGCGCTCCTGATCACGGTTCCATTATCGAATTCGCGTTTACTTTCGTGAACTGTTATAAGATTTCTCGGCGCTACGCGCCTCGAAATGACATACAGGATAATAGTCATTGTCAAGTGTTTACGCCTGTGCAACAGAGCCTGCCAATGGGACAAAACGTTAGGCAGCTGCTATAAGAGCGCCGAGGCGGAATAGCGAGCGACATGTTTTATTCGTCGGAGCTCTTGAGGCTACGCGCAGGGCTCTCGGCAGCAAACACATAGAGAAGGAGATGCAAAAATGATGGAACGAGCTGGCATAGTTACGATGAAGGGAAACCCTTTGGTATTATTGGGACAAGAGGTGAAAGTGGGCGACGCAGCGCCTGATTTCACTGTGATTGCCAATGATCTGACGCCTGTAAAATTCTCTTCATTCAAAGGCAAGGTGTGCGTGATTTCGAGCGTGCCGTCTCTGGATACCCCCGTGTGTGACACCTCCACCCGGCGTTTCAACGAAGAGGCGTCGCAGTTGGGAGAAAACGTGGTAATCTTGACCATAAGTATGGACTTGCCTTTCGCGCAGGCGCGCTGGTGCGGCGCGGCGGGCATCACTCGGGTTCAAACGCTGTCGGATCACCGCGACGCGTCCTTTGGTTTGTCATACGGCGTACTCCTAAAAGACTTGAGGCTCCTTGCAAGGGCTGTGTTTGTCGTTGACCAGGCGGGGATAATACGGTATGTGCAAATAGTGAATGAAATAGCCAACGAACCAGATTATGATGCAGTCATTGAGGCGGTGAAGAAACTCACGTAAGAGCGAGCAGCCCCGGTGGTCGTTCGCCAGTCTTAAACGAGGAAAACGAATCTTGTCTGTTCGGAGCTGTGCTCTGGCAGCCGAGGTTTTGTGCGTCAGAAACAATCTAACCTGTAATCATTGCCATGGGCGATGGATATTTGTGGGTTCATCCCAGGCAGCATGGAAGGCAGCGAGGAGGTAAACCAATGAATCAATGGAAGTCAGTTGACGAGGTTCTAGATTATGCCATAGGGCAGGAAGAACAAGCCCATAAGTTTTATACAGATTTGGCGGATCGCATGGAAAGACCATGGATGAGCAAAATCTTCCGCGATTTTGCCCAAGAGGAGTTGGGGCATAAGCGCAAACTCCTTGACGTAAAGGCGGGGAAAAGGCTTTTGTCGTCAGAGAAAAAAGTATTGGACCTCAAGATATCAGATTATCTCGTGGATGTGGAACCTGAAGCGGGCATGGATTACCAGAAAGCGCTTGTTCTTGCCATGAAGAAGGAGAAAAAAGCGTTTAAGATGTACACCGACTTGGCGGCCTCCACGGATGATGAAGGACTCGAGCAGACCTTTCTGGCCCTTGCTCAAGAAGAGGCCAAGCATAAACTGAGATTCGAGATCGAGTATGACAGCTTTGTCATGACAGAAAATTAATCTCTCTCTGCATATCGAACGGAGACGGTTGTTTATGACCGGAGTCAGGTCGTCATGAACAGAAAGACGTTGCTGCTCGCCATTGTTGCCCTCGCAGTGCTGGTGGTGAGTCTTGTGTGGATGCAGGGGGGCTTCTACCACAAAATCTCCGGTGGACGAACAACCCCACCTGCGCCGGCGTCCACGCCGAAAACCATCAAGGTCGAGAAAATTACTGTTCAGGGAGAAGTGACGGTCTCTGGAACGGTAGTTGCCCGAGATGTTGCTCGTGTGTCCAGCCGCATTAATGGGTACATCCTTGAGATAAACGTCGATGCAGGGGACCATGTCAAGCGAGGCGACGTCCTCCTCAAAATCGATACCAAAGATTTGGCGGAGAAAGAGGCGCAGGCCGCAGCCAACTTGGAGAGCGCCAGGGCAGACCTTATCAAGGCCAAGAACGACTTTGAAAGATTCAAAGTCCTGTATGAAAAACAGTCTGTGGCCAAAAAAGACTATGACGACGCGCTCGCAAAGTACGAAATGGCTCAAGCGGCAGAAAACAGAGCTAAGGCAGCCTTGGATGAGGCGAAGACAAATCTGTCCTACGGTACTGTCACGGCGCCGTTTTCAGGGGTGATAGGCGAGAGAGGAGTCAATACGGGCGATCTGGCCAGTCCCGGCCGCTTTCTCATGAGCGTGTATCGCCCTGATTCGCTCGAGTTGGTGGCGTCCGCGGGGGAGCAGTATGCGCCATTTCTCAAAGAAGGAACTTCTGTCAAGGTTGACATTCCCTCTGTCGGCCTCAAGGAGACATCAAAGATTCGAGAAGTCGTGCCTCAGCGTGACGAGAAAACACGAACCGTGACAGTGAAAGTACCCTTAAACCAAAAAACAGGCTTGACGCCTGGCCTGTACGGCACGATGACTTTTGACACCCACGCTGCTGAGGCCATAGCGGTACCACGCGCCGCAATTCGAATCATTGGCCAATTGGAATCAGTCAACGTTTTTGAAGATGGGCAAGTCAAAGTGCGACAGGTGAAGACAGGGCGGTCTCTGTCCGACGACAGGGTGGAAGTGATATCTGGCTTGGAGCCAGGCGAAGAGGTGGTTGTGCCATGAAGGCTGCCAAAGCGGATTTCCCGTCAGTACCGCGAGCTGTAGAAGCTATCGACGCTCTCGGCTCCAACAATAGCGAACTAATGGCCACCAGGGCGATCCACATAAATGTTTTCCTCAAAGAAGTGCCAGGAGACACTGCGAAGACCATCAAAAAGGCTTACAACGAAATAGGCGCTGAGGCGGCTATCAGCAGCGATGCCTATTATGAGGTTGAGGGGACGATTACCGATATGATCGTCATGGGCACCGTTTACCAACACAGAGAGGCTCGACGAGTCCTCAGCGAGAACACGAAAGTGAAGCCGTGGATCGATGCGATTGCCGAGGTCGTCGAGGAAGCGCCAGAAACAAAAGGATAGGACGCTGGAATCAAACAGGATTTTGGGGTACGTCACACGCATTGCAGCGTCGGACCCCTCAACGCGACAATGATGGAGGTGTCGCCTATGGGCGATTCGAAAAAACTCGTGGTGTATGGGGCCACATGGTGTCCTGACGCACGTCGGTCACGGAAATTTCTGGACGATAAGGGGATTGCCTACGAATGGATCGATATCGATCAGGACCCCGCAGGCAAAGACTACGTCAAGAAGGTGAATAACGGGAAAGTGATCATCCCGACCATTCTCTTCGAAGACGGCTCAACCATTGTGGAGCCGTCAAACGAAGAGCTTGCCGAAAAACTTGGGATATAGGCCTTATTTTCTCGAGGGCGCGACCCGCCGGTCGTTACCCTCGAGCTGGCCAAGGAGGTCAACCAGCCGAAAAGGCTCTGTCGCGTGATTCCTGGAACAGATATTCCTGGATAAAACGATTGATGTCTCCGTCGAGCACCGCGGCGACGTTTCCCACTTCAAGATTGGTCCTGTGATCTTTCACCATCTGGTAAGGTTGCAAGACGTACGATCTGATCTGAGAGCCCCATGCAATCTCCTTCTTGGACTTGTGCATGGAATCCTTCTCTTCCCGTTTTTTCTCGAGTTCGAGATCATATAGCCGCGATCTGAGGATCTTCATCGCCATGGCGCGATTTTTGTGCTGAGATCGTTCATTTTGACATTGCACCACAATGCCGGTGGGAAGATGGGTGATGCGCACAGCCGAGTCAGTGGTGTTGACGTGTTGTCCGCCCGCCCCAGATGATCGGTAGGTGTCAATCTTGAGATCAGTCTCGTTAATCTGAATGTCCACATCATCATCAGCGCTCGGATACACAAATAACGCTGCAAAAGAGGTATGACGCCGAGCATTGGCGTCAAAAGGCGAGATCCGAACAAGGCGGTGTATGCCGACCTCAGCCCTCAGTCGACCGTATGCAAATTCGCCCTCCAGGGAAAAGGTCACAGATTTAATGCCTGCTTCCTCTCCGGGTAATGTGTCGAGGATTTCCGTTTTGTAGCCTTCCCGTTCCGCCCATCGCAGATACATGCGCAAGAGCATCTCTGCCCAGTCTTGGGCTTCGGTGCCGCCCGCGCCAGCGTGGATCTCGACGATGGCATCACCTCGATCTTCAGGCCGGGAAAAGAGGCGCTGGATTTCCAATCCCTTGAGCGCGTCCTCGAGCTCCTTAATTTTCGCCTCGACTTCGACTAATGCAGAATCATCTGATTCTTCTACCGCGAGCCCCAGTAATACATGGGCGTCCTCGATTTCTTGTTCAACCGACCGAAAGTGATCGACAAGCCTAATAAGCTGCTTCTCCTCTTTCAACAGGGCTTTTGCCGCGTCAGGATTGTTCCAAAATTCTGCATCTTCGTGTTTCTTCTCGAGTTCCTTCAGACGTGCAATCTTGGCATCTAGGTCAAAGATAACCTCTGAGTTCAAACGCCTTTGATTGAAGCTGAGTCAGTCTGTCTTGTAAGTCCATCATTTTCAATCCTCCTTGCTCGAGGGGTGATATCCCGCATAGCCGCGACCCTCAAGCCATTTATTATACGGAGAAAAGCCATCGGTATCCTTTGATTCAAGCGCTTGGTCAAGTATTTTCAAACGCGAGTCCAGCATATCGATATAGTGGATGAGAATGGCTTCTCTCGTAGCCGGCCGAACAGGCGCGCCAAAATCGGCCTGACCATGATGCGACAAAATGATATGCTGCAGTTCCAAGAACCATGGCTCGCCGGCGCACTGTTTTTCATATCCTATTCTATCGACCATTTCAAAGCCAAGTATGACATGGCCAACAAGTCTGCCCTTGACTGTTCTGGCTTGACCTGCTGGCTTTAGTTCCTGAGTTTTTCCAATGTCGTGCAGGATGGCGCCCGCTATGGCGAGATCTCTGTTTATGCTGGGGTCTTTCTCCGCAAGACAAGCAGTTTTTCTTGTCACCCCGACAATATGCTCTATCAGACCCCCTTCATAAGCATGATGCACCATCTTGGCCGCGGGGCAAGTCTTTACCGCTTTCTCATGCTCAACGAGAAGGGCGACCACAAGACCGGAAATGGAAGGAGGACGCAGGTCTGTCGCATAAGTCATCAATTCCTGAAAGAGCAGGTCAGGATCCTCTTGACTGCGGGACTGCACCGCGCCGCTGTTTTCCAATTCCTCGGGGGCCGCTTTTCGTATCCTTTCGACGATGATTTGATTGCGATCCCGATAAGTATCCACATGACCGTCTATTTTTACGACGTCTCCAGCGGCGAAATCCGCGCCGTACCGTCGAATCGTTTCAGCCCACAACCTCGCCGAGATAGACCCTGTTGCATCCCGCACAACCATGTCGAGGTAGTCGTTTCCCGTGCGAGTCTTGCGCATTTCAACGCCTTGAATTTGGAAAAACTGGCTGAGTTTATCCCCAGGCTTCAATTGGCTCACAAAAAAGTGGACTGCTTCGCGCGCGGGAGCGACGCGTCTTGGATTATCCTTTGTGTGGTCTCTTTCAGTCGGCATAGCATCATCTCAATGTTCTATTTGTAAATTGGTTAAATTATACACTCCTTGAAACGAAAATGATTCAATATCTATTGATTGCAGGATGTTCCGATAAAATGACATCTGCTTTTTTGAGTTCGTCAGGAGTTTCGTTAATTGCCATGACGCCACGACCGGTCAACCCTTGTCATTTCGCGGGAGCCCGAGCCGAACGAAGCGAGAGGAAGCGACTGAGAAATCTTTTTCCACGCACGATTTCTCGCTGGCCTGGAAATGACAGACAGCGAAGCGCTCGAAATCGCAGGGTCGTCACAGAATAGGTGAGCACAGTCATTGGCGGAACCTGTCCACGGGCGCTACCCTTGGCTACATTACGTTGCCCCGCACAATAGCGCGACGCATGTGATATGAATCAACGCCGAGGCGCCGAGGATAAGGAGAAACCCGCCAGGATTCCCTATCTCGTTGTGCGATGGCGGGCCACAGAGGGGACGGACGAGGTAGCCTTGGCGCCGAGCGCGTCTAAACACTTTTCCACGAAGGCATCGACATCCACTTGTTTCCCGCCATGAAGGATGGAATATATCTCACCAAGGATGGGAGGATGGAACCCTCGCTGTGTCGCAATTCTATGGGCTAATCGAGCCGCCTCGTATCCCTCGATGGCTATTTTTTTCTTTCTGTACTGTTCAAGGAGCAACAGGGCAGGCCTTGACTTCCCATGCTTTTCGTCCATTTCAGCCAAGTCCCGTCCGAATGTGGCTGAACGTCCTCCTCGACAGGTCGCCAACAAGTCAGCCATCCATACTTGACTCTCTGCGTCAAACGTCTCAGGAATGGCGCCGAGCAGAAGACCGAACTGCCTGATCTCTGCAGTCACGAGGGTTGCATAGGTTGCCAGAAAGTTTTCGGGCACTTTCTTTGACCCTTCCAAGACGCCGAATCCTATTGCATACACATTTTTCAATGCGGCTGCTATGGCAGTCCCGATTACGTCCCGTGAATAGACGACTCGAAAGCGGGGCGTCTCTATGAGAGTGCGTAATCTCTCAAAAGTTTCGTAATTCTCACAGGCTATCTGCGTCACCCCTGCGCCGCCGTACACAATTTCATGGGCCAGGTTTGCTCCTGACAGGGCCCCCACACTCATCTTTCTTCCCATACGGTCGAGTTCTCTCTGGGCGGTCTGACAAGGCAAAAGCCCGGTTTCCGGAATGAAGCCCTTGGTGGCAATAATGAGATCAGTCCCTTCAGGCGCGTACTCGACGATTTTTACAATCAGCGCGTGGAAGTATTTGCTTGGGGTCACGACGAGAATCAGGGATGTGTCGCCGATAGCGGCTCGAAGATCAGCCTCTGGGCGTACAGAGCGCGGGAGGGCAACCTCCTTGAAATGCCATGGATGGTGTCCTTCCACGGTGAGTCTTTCTATCAAGTCCTCGCGTGAGTCGTACAAAATCAGCGAATGTTCTGACAAGTCTTCCTTTTTGAGGAGATTTTTTCCGATGTGGAGGGCCAGCGTATATCCCCAGACGCCCGCATTGACGACCGTCAAGGTGTTGCGGCCCCGCAGCGGATATATACGCCGGTCGGCGTGATACGCATAGAAATTCAAGAGCGGGAGATTACCCGGCGTGTAATAACGACGCAAAGGCGATTTCCTCACTGCTGATCGGACGTTCAACGTACTAAGTCCTCGCCGTATGGTTTCATCCAGGTCAGCAGTCACTATCGGATGAAATGGCGGCTCTTTCCGATATCGCTTCTCAAAAAACGCCTGAATATTCTCGATCTCTTGCTCCAGCCTTTGGCGTATGGTTTTGGGGCGTATCTTGTCGAGTCCTATTATTGCCTTGGCCATCAACTGACTTGGGTGAATCAGCTTGTTGCGAGCAATTTCCTCGATGGCTTTGTGAGAGATCCTTTGCATACTCAATGAGTTGTCATCGGCAAGCTCGAAAGGCTCCCCAAGATTTACCGCCACTTCGCCAAAAACCAGGTCCAATCCCCTGAGCAGTTTTTCCGTCTTGCCTAAGAGAAAAAGGATTGGCAGTCCGAGGGATTTTCGGAGCGGAAGCATTGACAAGATTGGGAAGAAGCGTGGAGCGGTGAGGTACGCGTCTTCCGGAATACATGAATATGAAATGGCCACGGGAATCACCAGGGCTCTTCCGGTGCTCTTGACAGCGGCGATCACGCCATGGGGGACGTACGGTTCTCGCAATATCCCATCCCTGGAACGCACCGTGTAGCGACTGGTCCTTGAAAAGATGGCCTGAGACTCGCCCGAGTCCGCAAGACTGGCAGTGAACCAAGAATACGCCCTGTGCTGAACCGGCGCGAGGTTCTTGGGGACTTCCACACAGCGGAAGGCTTTCAACCACTTGGCCACCCAACCCGTGGTGATACTGCCGCATACGTGCATTATCGGTATTCTCTCGCCTATCTTGCGGGTCAATTCAGCAGTATGGGCGTAGTCGAAATAAGATGCATGCCCCACGAAAAAGAATTTTGGTCCCTTAAATGCCTTGATGCGCGTCCGATAGGTTTCGGGCAACGCGCCGGAAACATCTCGGAACATGGTCCGGGTCAAAAATGTAAGCATAGCGGAAACGCGACCCAATGTGACCGGATCATACGCCACATCGAGGTCCGACAGCGCTTTAATAAGTTCTCGGTAGTCCCCTTTGGGCTCGTGTTCCTGTGCAAGTTTTAACGCTTTGGCGCGCAACCCCTCGACGTCGATTGGAGCAGGGAGATCGTCAGAAAAGTACTTCTCGAACTGCTTGTATCCGACATATGAATCGAGCAATTTCCATGCGCGGGTCTGCTTCATCCCAAGACCTTTGGCAACGATTTGTGTGCGAGCGTGCGGCTCACAAGACCGCCTAGTTCACGATTCCCGTCGGAGGCGCTTCCGGGGTCCTCGCAGGTCCCCGCGGGCCAGGAGGCGGACCAGCAGGCGCGGGTTGGCTCGGTTGAGGCTGCGGCTGAGTCGTTGTCGGAGCCGGTTGAGGTCGCGGCTGCGATGGCTGAACAGGGGCAGCAGGAGGCGGCGTCGCTACCGAAGGCGGTTGCGGTTGTTGCGGCTGAACTTGAGGCGCCGGAGCCGGTTGTTGCGGCGTCTGGGTTTGCGGCTGCGGAGCAACTTGTCGAGGCGACTCTTGCTGAGGCGTCGCCGGCGCCTGGGTCGAAGGAGCAGGAGGCGTCATTCCTTGTGGAGGAGCGGGAGTCTGCGCCGGAGCGGGCGCGCCTACAGGGACGAATTTCACTGAGGTGAGTACGCTGTTAAAAAGTTGATGAAACTTTTCCATACTTTGGGACGGGGCCAAACATGAAATTCTGACAAGCGTGTCTTCATGTTTGTAAAAGACGATCACTATGTCCATCCACATCTTGAGTTTCTCTTCGTATGCCTGGATAAAGAAATAATAAGCCCCGGGGACGTCGCATTTGAAATCACCCTCATCCAGGATCTTGATCGTCTGTTGGTCTTTCGAACCGGCCGTGTTCTTTTGCATGTCAGCGATTCCCTGTTTGAGCTCTTGTTTGAAAACGTCAAGGGAATCCTTCACTGGGGCGTGGGCCGCCACATGGATGCGGCTTCTAAAATTATCGGTGAGTTCAGGCGCTTGAAACACCACGTAATAGTTGCCTTGGGGTTTGTCAATCTTTACCCACGTGGCAGGATACTTCATGGTGAAACCATATTCATCGCTCTTAAAGACCAAGAAATCCTGAGTCCAACCTATGGTCGGCAGAAGCATGATTATCCCGACTGATGCAACGACTAGCTTGATCAATGTCCCCGCCCTGAGCAGACTCATCGAACACTCTCCTTTCACGGCCCGACTCTTCCGAGTAAGAATACATCATAACAGTAAATTCTAAGAGTGGTCAATTCTTTTATCCCACCTATGCGCTGACAAAGCGTTTTCATGGATGTCTTTTTCCTGACCCGAAACGCGTATACCCCCGTGCGCCGCGCCATAGACCCACGCGGCCTCTGTGAAGTGTAGCACAATGAATCCTTGACGCAAGAGAGGAATCCCCATGTACTGGTTCATGCATCCATTTTGTGGGATTTACGCGGCAGGACCTCGACTGAGAGGTTGGCGCGGTGTTTTGTTTGAGGCAGACCATACAGTGGTTCGCGAAAGGAAACGCGAATTCGCAAAGGGCTTGACTGGTTGAGTCACACGAGCTGAGATTGCCAGGTCGCCTTCGGCTCCTCGCACTGAAAACAATCCTTCGTGCGTCATTGCAATGGAAGCGAAGCAATGCAGTGATAACTTTTACGAATGCGTATAGAGCAAAAACAATCCCATACTGGGAGGCTGACGTTCCTCAATGACATGTGGGGCCTCAGAAAATCGCCGCGCATTCCTGGGATTCTGAGAGGGTCCACCCCCTTTCAGGGGGTGGAGGAATCTAGCCCTGTTCTTTGGCTTTTTTCATGGCAAGGTAGAGACGTTCAGATGTGACCGGCAGCTCGTTGATCCGCACTCCTGTTGCGTCGTAAATGGCGTTCAGGATGGCTGGAATTGTTGGCATTATCGCCCCTTCCCCCACTTCTTTTGCTCCATACGGACCGTTTGGTTCGCGCGATTCCACAATGATGGATTTGACATTGGGCATGTCGAGCGCGGTTGGAATGCGATATTCACCGAGAGACGGATTCAGTATTCGACCCCGGGAATCGAATTTTACCTCTTCGAAGAGGCACTCTCCTAGTCCCATAGACAAAGACCCTTGCATTTGACCTTCCACGAGCGTTCGGTTGACGGCTAATCCGCAGTCATGGGCGTCGGTCATGTTGTCCACGGTGATTTCCCCTGTTTCCATGTCCACGGTCACCTCGACTACCTGGGCAGAGCAGCCATACGCAGGCGACGTTCCTACTGCAGCTCCCTTGTAGGAGCCGCCGAGACGAGGGGGCTTGTACTTGCCCGTACCCACGATGGTGCCCGCTTTCAAAAAGGCGAGCCGGGCTGCTTCACGGAACGTGAGATACTCGCCTGATGGGGGATCGGTCCAGCCTCGATGCTCTTTGATGTACTGCGTGCGGATTTTCTCAAAGTTGCCGGGCTGACCGTCAAAAAAGACCTTGCCGTCGCGAAAAGTAATCGACTCTACTGGATACCCCAATTCTTCGGAGAGAAATTGGGCAATCTTGTTTCGGATTTGCTCAGCCGCTTCTTTGGTGGCATGGCCGGTCATGAGGGTCTGTCGGCTCGAGTACGCCCCAAGGTCCACGCTGAGATCAGTGTCCCCTGAAACCACCTTGACGTTCTCGAGAGGGATGCCAAGCGTCTCGGCCGCAATCATAGCCATCGTCGTATCAGATCCCTGCCCTATTTCCGCTGAGCCCGTCAAGACAGTAGCAACCCCGCCATCCTCGCTGATTTTGATGACCACCGTGGAATGATATGTGTCGGATCTATAGATGGGATAACCGGCGCCAGATACGAAAAATCCGCACGCCATGCCGATGCCCTTGCCTTTGGGGAGCTTCCCTTTTTTCTTATCCCACTCGGATCCTTCGCGCACCGCTTCGATACATTCCTTCATGCCCAGACTGGACATATCAAGCTCGTTAACTGTGATATCCCCCGCTTGCATGATGTTTTTGAGGCGAAGCTCAATGGGGTCAAGCCCGAGCTTCTCGGCGGTCATATCCAGGAGCTGTTCAAACGCCGCCCTATGCGCGACGCCCCCGTGGCCTCGCTGGGCTCCGCAGGCGGGCTTGTTCGTGTAAACCCGGTACCCATCATACTTCATGGCCTTGAGCTTGTAGGGTCCCCCAAGGAGCGATCCCGAATAATACACCGTTGCGATCCCGAAACTGGTGTACGCCCCGCCATCGAGTACTGCTTTGTTCTTGAGCGCCATCATCGTGCCGTCTTTTTTGACGCCCAGGCTCATCTCGGCATAAAATTGATGCCGCGCTCTGCTGTGCAGAAACACCTGTTCACGCGTGTAGGTCATCTTGACAGGCTTTCCTGTCATACGAGAAAGGAGACCGGCGCTCATCTCCAGCGGGGTGGCTTCGCACTTCGGCCCGAAACCGCCGCCGACGTAGGGCTTTACGACCCTTACGTTGCCTACAGGTATCCTCAAAACCATGGCCACGGTTCTCATGACATAGTGCGGCACTTGCGTTGAGGTGTAGAGCGTCAGTCTTCCATCCAGGTCAAACACGGCGAGACAGGAGTGGGGCTCGATGAATGCAGCATCCTGGCGTTTATTCAGAAACGTGTGGTCCACCACCAAGTCGCTCTCGGCAAATGCCGCGTCAGTGTCGCCGAATTCCTGATGCACCTCGGCATTGAGATTCCCGGGAAACTCGGCATGGAGCTGAGGCGCTCCCTCTTTCATGGCTTCAAACATGTCAAACACTGCGGGGAGCTCTTCGTAATCGACTTTGATGAGATTTACTGCCTCGAGCGCTGTCGCATAATCCACCGCGGCAACTGCTGCGATTTCATCGCCTACATATCTCACCTTTTCATAAGCATAGAGCGTTTCATCATACCGCGCCGGGGAAACGCCGTACTTAACGATGCCAGCCTCTTTTGCGGTGGCGATCGCTTTGACGCCTTTGAGCTTGAGAGCTTTGGAAGTGTCTATATGCAGAATCTTTCCGTGGGCAATTGGGCTGTGTAAAATTGCGCCATACAACATACCTGGCATGGTCAGATCGTCGGCATACTTGGCCCGCCCAGTGGCCTTGGCAGGGCCATCAAGTCTGGGCGCCCTCGTATTCAGCACTGAGAATTCGCTCATGTTACACCTCCGTCCCCTCTATCGACTTCGCAGCCTCTTGAATGGCCTCCACGATCTTCTGGTATCCAGTGCATCGACAGAGATTTCCTGAAATTGCCGTTCTGATCTCCTGTTCCGTCGGTTGCGGATTTTCTGCCAGAAGGGCCTTGGCAGAGAGGATCATGCCTGGGGTGCAGAATCCGCACTGTATGGCGCCCTTGTCAACGAAGGCCTGCTGGATTGGATGCAGCTTCCCGTTTTCTGCCAAACCTTCGATGGTGAGCACCTCTCGCCCGTGGGCCTGAACCGCGAGCACAAGGCATGAATTCACAGGCTTCCCATCCATGATTACCGTACACGCCCCGCAATCGCCCAAGCCGCACCCGTGTTTCGTTCCTGTAAGGCCGAGATCTTCACGGAGGAATTGGACCAACGTCTTATTCGGCTCCACTGCAGCCTCAACCTGTTCACCATTCACCATCAAACTGATTATGGTTTTCATATTTTTCTCTCCACAATTTTTATGGCTTCCAGGCTCTGGCGTTCTCCCAAGCCCTCATGAGACAGCGCTTTGTCAGCGCCTCGATCATCATGCAACGATACTCCATGGTGCCCCGATGGTCGGTGATAGGGCTGCAAAAACCAACGCCGATCTCGCCCGCCCTTTGGAACAACTCCTCAGATGGTTTATTGCCAATCAAGAATTCTTCCGCCCCAAAAGCCCGCAGCGGGGTAGGAGCCACGGCTCCCAAAGCGATACGTGCATCTATAATAGGCCCGTCCGGCCCCTCGAGCGTCAATAAGGTCGCCACGTTGACCATGGATATCTCGAGGGTTTTTCTTGCCCCGAGTTTGATGTACGATCCCCCGCTCCACGGCGCGGGAGTTTCGATATTGAGGCACACCATCAATTCATGGGGCTCGATTACGCAGTCGCCAGGTCCCCTGAAGAATTCGTTCACCGAGACGTCGCGCTCGCCCTTGGCGCTTTTGAGCTTTACCGTGGCGTTCAAGACCATACACGCGGGAGGCAGGTCCGCTGCCGGTCGTGCATTGACCAGGTTGCCTCCAATGGTTGCTCGATTCCGGATCATCGGCGCGCCTAGTCTGCTGGCCGCAATCGCCAGCGGGGTAAAACGGTCGATGATCAACTCATGACGAGACAGCTCACGCGCTGTCACGGCGGATCCTATGGTGACGCCGTGGCCGTTGCGGGGGATAATGGCGTCGAGTCCAGGCACCCTTGCTATCGAAATCACATGGGCTGGCTTGTCGATCCTCTGCTTCATCCGCACCAGGAGGTCTGTACCTCCCGCGAGGACCTTTGCATTGCCGCCAAGGCTCGAGAGCAACTGGAGCGCCTCCTCCAAAGTCGATGGCTCATGATACTCGAATTTTGGCAGGAGCATGTGCTATTCCTCCATAAATAGGGTTGGAGTTTGTAATGACGATTTGATATCGCTGACGATTTGCTGGATGTTCCCGTTGGTCAGAAACCGGCGGGAAAAACATCCTTTTCCCACACGAGTCTTATCAACCAGTTTTCGCTCGACGCGTCTTCAGTTTTCCGGCTATCCGACGAAAAACAGAACCTTCACACACAGCCGCGCATTCGGAAAGAGATGCTTCGTAATAGCAAAACCCGGGGCATGCGTGGGAACCAGCCAAGCTCTTACCTGCATACCGCGACCGCCCGAGCTTCGTTGCTACTACTTCTACCATACCGCCGCACGAGTGACGAAACACAAAATGTCCTTTTCGGAAGTCGGCCGTATTTGCCTTATATTTGGAGAAGGTGATAGATGGGTCTGCCAGCAATCGCGTGATGTTGTCCCACGTGGCCGAGCATCCGGTACATTTTAAGGCGGCGCCTTGGTCAGGCCTTTTGGATTCGAGTTCTGCAACACGAAATCGGCCTTTCTTTCGCTGCAGCAACGTGGTATGTCGCGGTTCCTCCGAGACAGCGCCTTGTGCGACATCTTCCGTTATCGTGACTGCAATCCCAAAACCCGACGCGAACTTCACAAGGTTCGCTGCGTTTTGCCTTGCTGTTGTGCGCCTTAGCTCTTCGTCGAATTCCTCGTCGCTTGCGGAGAAGGGCTCGCAGCGAAAATAGAGCCATCCCGTATAGCCGCCGAAGGGCGTTCCGTCGGTTGGCGTATTACAGGCCATGACCCCTCGGGCTATCTGAGGATCAACGGGGACGATCACATGGTATTTTTTTCCGGAAGGTTCCAGGCCAATCCATCCTTCGTTTCCCGACCTGGATGGTAGGGTTGCTCGATAGATATCCGACAGTTTGATTTCCATACTCGCAAACCTGGATAAAGATTCTGTACCAAGAACGCCCGTAAATCACCATAACCGGTTGATGAAACTCTGTCAAGCCATAATAGAGCTATCAGAAAATTCATTGACAACGTCCGTGAAAACGATTATGCGTAAAAGCAATTCAGCGCCATGAACTATTGATATTCATTAGAAGGCGCCATAGATCAAATGGTGAGAAGGATGATTAGTACGCACGACACCTCACAAGCGGCTTATGCAGCCCCAATAGTGACGAAAGCGACAAAAATTCTCAGATTGATCATAAAATCGACTAATAACCTAGGATTAAGCGAAATTGCATCCCAATTGTCCCTGGCGAAATCGACGACGCATGGCATTCTCACAGCCCTCGAATCGGCCGGATGGGTCCTACGAGACCCCATATCCCGCGCATACACGTGCGGATACGCGATGAAAGATCTCAGCGAAGCCGCGGTGGTCAGGGTGCCGCTGGCGACGACGGCGAGACCATTCCTCGAGGACTTGAGCGCCAAACTCGGAGAGGACATCTTTCTGGGTGTGGTGGCAGGCAAAAACATCCTCATTCTTGATCAGATAGAGACGACGAAAGAATTGAAAGTCACTGCCCGGCCAGGTACGCGGCTCTCGTTATTTGCCGGCGCAGCGGGCAAGATATTCCTTGCCTATCTCGACGAAAAAAAACTTGACGAAATCCTCCAGACCACGCCGTTGCCGCGTTTCACTCCTGCATCCATAACAGACCCCAGAGAGTACAAACGGGACCTTGAAAGGGTACGTGCAGCGGGCATTGCGGTAGATTTGGGAGAGTATATTAGTAATTGCCGCGCGGTGGCAGCGCCCATCTTCTACGGCAAAAAAAACAGACGACGCGTGGTCGCGGGTTTCTGGCTGGTGAGCCTCGATTGGGAGCATTCATCGGCGTCGTTGGATACCATTAAGAAGCTTACCCTTGAGACGAGCGAAGCCATCTCTCGGACAATCAGCAGCAACTACGCGTAGCCTGAGGCGGGATTGGTATGTCCTACCAATTAGCCGCTCTCTGCTCTTCGAATTACCACCCTTGCAGGCGCGCCGTCTCCTTGGTGTATGTTCAGAGGAAGGCAAAAAATGTCACACGGGCCAGGGGGCGTGAGCGCTAAGTTGACCGCTTCCACCACCACGACGCCGGCGCCCAAGAGCCTATGATGAACAGGCGCTCCTTTGTTCCCGTACTGTTCGATGGAGAGGTAATCGATGCCTACGAGTATCGTCCCGCGTTCTATAAGAAACTCGGCCCCATCGTCAGTGAGATACACATAGTCTGGGGTGAACTGTCTCGCCAGCAGCTTGGGACTGTTGTCGGTTTTGAAAAGTATTCGCTTGAAGTCCTGCAAAGGAGACCTTTCCAGGAGGCATCGATCGATGCATGCGTGTGATCGCAGGTCAAGGACGATTCCAGGTCCAATAAGCGTATCCAGGGGGAGCTGGTCCACCGTCTGTCCATTGACGAGATAATGAGCCGGCGGATCGATGTGAGTCCCTGTGTGCGTGCCCATTCGAAGCGTGGAAAGATTGAAAGCGTCGCCTGCTGATGTCTGAAAGGCTTGCTGCAATTCAAAAACAGGGTCTCCCGGAAAAGACAACATGCCTTGTTTCAAGGGGAGGCTTGCATCGTACCATTTCGCCATGAACGCCTCCCAAAAAACCACTAAATTCTCGGATCGGGTTCAAGGGTAGCGGTCAATTGCTGCTCTGAAGAGTCACGCAATATCCTTAACCGCACCTGTTCGCCGGGGCTCTTTTGAAGGATGATATTTCGGTAGTCATCGAAACTTTTGACTGCGGAGTCATCGACGGCGAGCAACACATCGCCTCCCATGAGGATCGGTTGACCTCTCACATAAACGAGTTTATCGCCTCCTCGCAGGCCAGCCTTATCTGCGGGGCTCCCCGCTGCCACTTCCATGATCAGCAAGCCGGTGACAGGCGGCAGGCCTATGGCTTGGGAGGCGGCCGGTGTGAGGTTGAGCGACGAGCGAATACCCAGCCACGGATAGATGCGTCTGCCGAGCTTGATGATTTGTGAAGCAACTCTCTTTGCGCGGTTGATCGGCACCGCCAGACCGATGCCGGTAAATCCTCCTGTCGGCGTCGGATTTACCAAGGCCGTATTGATGCCAATGACTTCACCCCTCGAGTTGATAAGCGGCCCACCGCTGTTGCCAGGATTGATCGCAGCGTCTGTCTGAATCAAATCCATGAGGGTTCGGTTGCTGATGTTTATGTCGCGGTGCAGGGCGCTAATGAATCCCGCGGTCACGGTGTGTTGAAAACCCAGTGGATTTCCTATTGCAATAACGCGCTGGCCAGGAACCAGGGTGTCGGAGTCTCCCAGCGGGGCCACTGCCATCCCCGGAAAAGGGTTCACCTTGACGACTGCCAAGTCGTTGACAGGGTCTCGACCAACTAACGTCCCAGGAACCGATTTGTCCCCGCTGAAACCCACTTCAATGTTATCCGCATTGGCGATTACATGGTTGTTGGTAAGGATATGACCAGCCGAGTCGATAACAAATCCCGTGCCCTGACCTTCCTGAAGAGGTACGATTTGCCTCCAAAAATTGAGGGCGCGGCGAATAGTAATGATATTGACGACTGCTGGGCTTACCTCCTTGTACACCCTCATGACCACCGCTTCGCTGCTCTCTAGAGGCTGCTGAGCTATGGTTTCGGCGCCTGGGGGAGGAGTTGCAAAGTCCATGGGCGAGATTCGACAGCGGTTCAGCCACATCCCCACGAGAGCGCCTGCGCCGAATATGACCACAAGCGTCACGAAAATCGATAACTTGCGCCAAAGTGTCATCTGATGATCCCTTGATAGGGCGGTTGAATGTTGTTGGGGAGAGTTCCTTCCCAATGAGGGGCCTCACGAAAGGAGTAGGCGTCACTCGCTCCACTCCAACCTTGCTGCCAAGGGGCCGCCTCGCGATAGCCCTCAGTTAAAGACATAATCGTTGTTCTCCCTTTTTCATCCCGGGCAAGGACTCCCACACCGAGGTCTTCGCCCAGCGGGGATAATAAACGCAACGTCTGTCCACCGTAAACGTCGCCATAGGGGGACTGAGAGGGCGAAGCAAACTGACCGGAGAACCATGGATCGCCGTATGATCCGCCGGCATTCAATCCCCACCACGACTGGAGTAATGGGGCGTCAACGGATACTGCCGGCTTCGCATCAAGGCCTCCTCCATGATACAACGTTGGATATGGGGGATTCCATGCAGCAAAACCTTGCGGTGTTGGAGGCTCAGAGGCGGCCAAGAGCTGCGGAGGTTGTGGATAATCCTTTAGCGGCTCTTTATGGAGGGCTTTTTTCATGAAATCCATCCATACAGGCAAGGCGGCTACGCTTCCGTATTCCTTCTTGCCCAGGGAGACCTTTGCATCGTGTCCAAGCCATACGCCTGTGGTGTAGGTAGGATTGAAACCTATAAACCACGCGTCAGTGCAGTCATCCGTGGTGCCTGTCTTCCCAGCCAAATCGGTCCGCCGCAGTTTTGCCGCTGCGCTCGCCGTACCATTTACGCAAGTCTGTTTCAACATGCTTATCATCGAATAAGCTGTCAGGGGATCGAGGACCTTTTGAGGCTCTCGACGAGGGAACTTTTGCTGAGGAAAAGACTGTTCGAGCAGTCCCTCGATGTTCAAGGCCGCGTCTTCTGCGGACCCGCCCATGCTGCGCAGTTCGTTTATAAAGCCCGGCCCCTCCATTGACGTCGATCTCCCAGATACCTGGTCGGCGGCGTTATTTGGCGGCGCAAGCGGGTCGGCGAGTGGTCCTTCCTCCTGGGCTCCTTGCGCAGGATCCACTGAGACGTGTGTGTTGTCTTCCAAAACCCGCCCGAATCTGTCCACAACTCGCTTGATCATCACGGGGGCGAGTCTTATCCCCATGTTGGGAAAGACGGTATATGCGCCAGTCAACTCCAAAAGAGTGACTTCCGAGGCGCCAAGGCTCAGGGATGGGTTTCCCCGCAGACGGGAAGTAATTCCCATAGCGCGGGCTGTTTGTATAATCTGATCCGCGCCTGTTTCCATGAAGACCTTCACCGCCGCGATGTTACGTGAATAAGCAAGGGCCTGAGAAAGAGGCATGAGCCCTCGGAATGTCAAATCAGAATTTGCAGGGATCCATGGAGGTTCATTGGGCCCTGTTATGACTGCGATGGGTTCATCTATCACCAACGTTTGAGGCGTGAGACCAGCCCATTGAATCCCTGCCGCAAACACAATGGGCTTGAATGCGCTGCCGGGCTGCCGCAAGGCCTGCGCCGCCCGGTTGAAATTCGACGCATCGAAATCCAAACCGCCCACGAGACTCTTTACATATCCGGTGGTGTTCTCTATGCACACCAATGCTCCCTGCACGGCAGGCACGTCATAGAGTTCCAACTGCGGGCCCCGCTCTGTCAAGCCCACTATTCTCACTCTGATAAGATCGTGGGGCCTGTAAGGAACGCCGCCGGGTAGGCTCATCCAGCGCCGCTCGTTTCCAGCCATCCCGACGAGGCATTCCTGAAAATCCATATTGGTTTTTTTGGACCTACCGAGCTTGACCGTCTGGTTATCCAGCACCACTGCAGGCGCTATTTCGCCTACAGAATAAGGCTTTCCAATCGGTTGAGCGAGAAATACGGACGTTTCCTCGCTGGTCAGTCTTTTCACGAGTCCACGAGGTCTCCCCTGCCGTCTTTCCCAGGCTCGGGCGCCTTTGAGCAACGCCTCAGATGCGGCTTGCTGGAGCGCCACGTCGCAGGTAGTCCATACCTGGAGGCCGTCGTTGTAGAGCCTGTCTTCTCCGTAGCGCGCGATGATGTATTGTCGCACCGTTTCCGTAAAATATGGCGCTTTCTCAAATGGAGTAGGGAGTTCCTCACGGAAATGCAACGGCAGGTGGACAGCGGCCTGGTATTCGTCATCGGTGAGAAAACCAGCCCTCGCCATGCGTCCGAGCACCACATCTTTTCTCTTGAGAGCGGCCTCGAGGTTTTTTTGTTGGGAGAATTTCGAGGGATTGGCCACGAGTCCCGCGATAAAGGCCGCTTCTGCGACGTTGAGTTCTTTGGCCTTCTTGCCAAAGTAAGACCCCGCCGCAGCTTCTACGCCGTACGACCCTTTGCCCAAGTAAATCTCATTGAGATACAGCCCTAATATCTCTTTCTTGGAGAGAGTCTTTTCTATTCGGTATGCCAAGATTGCTTCTTTTACCTTGCGCCGTATCTTTTTCTCCTTGGTCAAAAGGAGGTTCCTCGTTACCTGCTGGGTGATGGTACTTCCGCCCTGCGAAAAAGCGCCTTCTTTGAAATTTTGCACGAAGGCGCGGACGATTCCGTGGATATCCAGGCCTGTGTGGGAAAAGAAACGAATGTCTTCCGCGGCGAGGAACGCATGCACCACGTGGTCGGGCAGCGCGCCGATATCAATGGGAAATCTTTTTTCCTTGTAAAAAAGGCCGATTACCGATCCGTCATCCGAGAAAAATGTGGAAACAGTCTTGGGGCGATACGCCCTCAGATCCGGAATAGATGGCAATTCCCTAGAGTACGCCAAATAAAGGCCGATAAGCGAACCCATGAAGCCTGAGACAAAGGCGCAGATGAAGAGCAAGGGTATGCCTGCGCCCAGCCATACAAACACCGACCCCATGCTCCGTTGCATCTTGTTCATCAGCATGCAAAGCCTTGCTCGCGAACCGCTCTCGCGTGTCGGATCGCAGCGCTACCGGATGAATCGCCGAAATATCCTAGCGAAGTACTCTACGGTAAGCCTTAACCTGCGTCAAGCTATGGATTCCAATTCAATGTGAAGAGGCGTTTGGCTTGATCGCCTTCATGGCATGAGATACACTTCGCAGCATTCGGTCCCTAGGGAGGAAATCGTATTGCGCATTGGACAAGGATTCGATTTTCACGCATTGAAGGCTGGCCGTAGGCTTGTACTCGGCGGAATTGTCATTGATTACGACAAAGGGCTGGAAGGGCACTCCGATGCTGATGTACTCACTCATGCAATCATCGACGCCTTGTTGGGAGGCGCAGGGCTTGGCGACATAGGGATGCATTTCCCCGACGACGATCCGTCCTATAAGGACGCCAATAGCATTGATCTTCTGAAAGAGGTATGTCTGTGGATCAGGAACAGAGGCTTCGAGGTCTCGAATGTAGATGCAACGGTCTTTGCACAGGAGCCAAAGCTTAGCCCTTATCGGCAGGCGATAGAGGAGAAGTTGGCTACGGCCATGGGTATTGCCCCGGATTGCATGAATCTCAAGGCCACTACAACGGAAAGACTCGGCTTCGTTGGGAGGGGTGAGGGCATTGGCAGCTCTGCGGCGGCGCTTCTGCGTCCTGCAGGAGGCGCTGTGTGAGAAAGGCCGAATCAGGCGGCATGGACAACATCGCTGCGAAAGGAGAATGATATGGCTCTACGACTATACAATACGATGACTCGGCAAAAAGAAGAATTTGTCCCCGTGACTCCGGGCGAGGTCAAGATGTACGTATGCGGCGTCACTGTGTATGATATGTGTCACATAGGCCATGCACGATCCATCGTTCTGTTTGATGTAATCTATCGATATTTGAAGTACAAAAATTTTGCCGTGACGTACGTGAGAAACTTCACCGATGTAGATGACAAGATTATCAACCGGGCCCGAGAGCGCGGCGAGGATTGGAAGGCATTGGCTGAGAAGTACATAAGAGAATTTTATACTGACATGGACGCCTTGGGATGTCTGAGACCTACGCACGAGCCAAGGGCGACCGAATATATACACCGCATCCAGGAATTGATAAAGAGACTGATCGAGAATGGCTACGCATACGAGGCTGATGGCGACGTCATGTTCTCGGTGGATAGGTTTCAGGGCTACGGCAAACTGTCAGGAAAAAAGATTGAAGACCTCGTCGCCGGCGCCCGAGTGGAGGTGGATGAAAAGAAGAAAAATCCTTTGGACTTTGCCCTGTGGAAAGCAGCCAAACCCGGGGAGCCTTTTTGGGAAAGCCCGTGGGGCCCTGGCCGTCCCGGCTGGCATATTGAATGTTCGGCAATGAGCATGCATCTCCTTGGCGAACACTTTGATATTCATGGAGGCGGCGCTGATCTGGCATTTCCCCATCACGAAAATGAGATTGCCCAATCAGAAAGTGTGGCAGGCGCGCCTTTCGCCAAGTATTGGATACACAACGGATTTGTGAATATTCGCCAAGAGAAGATGTCCAAGTCGCTGGGAAATGTACTCAATATAAGGGATATCCTTCAAGAAATTCATCCCGAGGTCTTGAGGCTGTTTCTGCTCTCCAGCCATTACCGAAGTCCGCTGGACTACAACGACGCCTCCGTGAAAGAAGCTGCAACAGGGCTTCATCGACTGTATAGCAGTTTGGCGACGCTAGAAACCTTGGGCGGGGATGGCGCCGAGGATTCGCTGCCGCCAGCTCTTGTCAATATTCGAGAGAAATTTTGTGAGGCGATGGACGACGATTTTAATACCCCGCGATGCCTCGCCCTGCTCTTTGACGCAGCCAGAGCCATTAACAGAATAGCCGCCGAGGCTCAGCGCGACCCGCGAAACGCCCCCAAAAGGCCTGTGCTCGATGGCGTCGGGTCGGAGATTTTAGAGGTCTCAAGAAATGTCCTCGGGATCCTCAAAGAAGAACCGAAAGCCTTTGTGGAAGCGCTGAGAAAAGGGGGCGTGAATGAGCTGTCGATAGATCCGGAGACAATTCAGGCGCTCATTGACGAAAGGGCTGCTGCGCGAAAGCGAAAAGATTTCAGGCGGGCTGATGAAATTCGCGCCCAATTGAGCTCTCACGGCATAGTCCTCGAGGATGGCCCCAGTGGAACAACCTGGAAAATAAAAGAAAATCGCTAATGGACATCGTCATTGAAGACCTCGAATACGTATATAGTCCAGGGACGCCTATGGAGCTGAAGGCTCTTCAGGGGGTCTCCTTACGTATTCCCGCCGGTTCGGCCTTGGCAATCCTTGGGGCAAGCGGATCTGGAAAGACCACTCTCCTCAAGAACCTCAACGGCCTTCTGATTCCTACGGCAGGGCACATACTGATAGATGGCGAGGACATAAGACGATTCGGCCCTGAACTGAGGAAACGAGCCGGTTTAGTGTGTCAGCAACCAGAGAGACAGGTGTTTGAAAAGACGGTTTTTTTAGACATATCTTTCGCGTTGCGACACTTTAGCGCCATGTCGCATGAAGAAATTCGTCAGAGGGTTGCCGCTGCGGCGCAGCTTGTGGGGCTGGACTTAGACGCGGTGGGGGATCGTCCTCCATGGACCCTGTCTGACGGCGAGAAGAGACGAGTTGCCATGGCCGGCGTCCTTGCGAATGATCCTGAAATCCTCATACTCGATGAGCCCACCATAGGCCTTGGACCCCAATCTGTTGAAACTGTTTTGAATCTTATCGAAGGCTTCAGAAAAGACAAAAGCCATACCGTGGTAATCGTTTCTCACCAGATAGATGCTTTCTTGGAGCAGATTGACAAAATCGCAGTCCTTGATAGAGGAACTCTGGCGGCATACGGAACGCCGGCAGAAGTCTGTGAAATGCTCGGCGAGAATCCTGCGTTAAGGCCTTTGCTGCCCGAGCTCGCTCTCTTGATCCATGACCTGAGACGTAAGGGCTTCGACTTGCCTCGTGATGAGTACAACCTACGTACTTTGGCAAAAGAAATTCTCGGCTTGAGCGAGAGAAGCAAACCAACGCCCCGCGCTGGCGTTCCGCAAATGGACAAGGTAATGCCGTTGGCTTGAACACATTGATGGTTTTCGGAGACTCGCTGTGAGAAGGTCCAAAAACAAGAAATATGCCATTTCGAAAAGCCTAGGGTTGAGCTTTGCTCTGTGGGCCGCAATATGCGTCGCGCCGACGCTGTGCCTAGCTCAATCGTCAGGTTTGAGTCTCAGCGACGTGGTGGCCCGGATGAGGAACGTGTATTCCAAACAGTGCTGCTTTAAGGCCTCATTTGACCAACTGACTGTCAACGTCTCCATGGATATGAGAGACAAATTCCAGGGAACCATGTACGTGCGAAGGCCGTCAAGCATCGCGTTGGATGTCGAAACCCCTGAGAAGCAAAAAGTCGTTGTCCAAGGAAAATCGTATGCTGTGTTTTTTCCTCAAGATGGCAGCGTCGTGCGAGGAGATGTACCGCCGGAAATGAATGTGGAGCAATTTTTCGGCTTTTTTGCGGACATTGCGGGGATCGACCGACATTTCGATATGAACTTTCCCGAAAAGGCTGTGGATACGGTGGAGAATCTTATCTTTCTCGAATTGACTGACAAGAAAACAGAGCAACCGACCTACCGAATACTGCTCGGCATCGACGTGAAGGCGTTCACCGTGCGACGAGCTGTCATATACGACGCCCTTGGCAACTATAATCGTTTCGATTTGTCCAATGTGACTTTCCTTTCGTCGCTTCCTGATTCGCAATTCAGTATCAACGCCCCCGCATCTCACGGCAATCGAGGAAAGCAGCCCAATGAGTTATCGGAGAAGGATTGACATGGGCCCTGAAGGACGGCGCCGCCCAAACTTGTCGCCAAAACGCGTATAGTCTTGGCGTGTTATATATGCGGGGTCTCGATATTTCTGTCAGAGTGAGAGCCTCATAAGCGAGTTTGTGACAGCTTCCGAAAACCTCGGTGACAGCCAGGAAAGGCCAACTCCCTGTCATTTCGAAGGAGCGAGGCTCGAACGAAGTGAGAGGCTGCGAATGAGAAATCTTGGTCCTCAGGCCAAGATTTGTCGCTTCGCTCGACGTCACAGGGACAATGCACTCGAGACGACAAGCGCCGCGTTGAATTTGTGATTCCTTTTGAGACCAGGTATATACAGCGGCCTAAGGCGGTCATGTCTGTTTGCTCAAAACTGAGCGGTTGCCCGACGTTGGTCGGTAAGGACGCCCCGGGTAATGGATTGTAAACTTCATGTTTTCAAAGAGCTTTGGGAGACCCATGATATTGTACACCATAACCCCAATAGAAAGCCGGTCGATCCAGGAAGAGAGCGGCCAACCGAAATGGACATGAATCTCCCGATCAGGAAACTCGAATTCCAAAACCTTGAGGAGGGCGACAATATGGTCGTAGAGCGTTCGCTTCACCATAGCGAGACGGAAATGGTTGGGGGCCAATCTTGTCGGCGCGCCATGACGAGGATTATAGAAGGTGATGTACACTTCGTTGGGACGCCTGGCAGCTATGGCTTCTTCTTTCGGTCTCGTAAACAAGACGTGCATATCGCGACTCGAGGATTCTGCGAGGTACGCAACCACGTTCATGTGGCTGTCGGTTTCCTCTATCGCCTTGATTTCCGGCGCTCTCTTCTGGGCAATGAAGAGGCCAGCCCCCAGTATGATGGTGGTGGTAATGAGCCAAAGCTGAGTGCCGTGAGGCTTCATCCAGGTGAGGAAACCAAAGCAGCTCAGCAAGATGACCCACAGGACCAGGGTTCCTAGCCGGCTGGTATGATACTCCCTGATCTCTTGCGTGCCCATAAAGTAGCGGTAGATGAGGAGAGCCCCGATGTTGATGCAAAAGCTGGCCACGAGACCGATGGCATACATGTCGGCCAGGATCATCTGACTCCCATGAGTGATAAAGATGATCGCAGAGAACAGACACGCGTTGACGATATGAATTCTGTAAAGCGATTGATTACGATTGGTCTTGATGAGCCAAAGAAATGCATATCGCGCCGCGACCCTCTCGAGCAATTCGCTGGAGGCAACGAATGCCGTATTGACTGCCATGATGAGGGTAATGCTCGCCAGCATTGCGACCGCGACGCCAAAAGTAACACCATTCACCAACGATGCATAGAATGGTATCAAATCCCCCTCATGCTCAGAGAACTCGATGGGAGCGGACAGCGCCAAGGCAGCCACTACTGGGGTAACGACTCCGACAGTCACTCCCAAAAAAACATAGGCCCTTGCGATTTCTCTCCACGAACGGACCAAGCCAGCGGTTTGGAGCACTGATTCGACGCCTGAATACGCCAGAATGCAACTGGCGACGGAGGCGATAATGACGCCGTAGTCGTAAAACAGGGAGCCTGAGTGGAGCTTTTGTGAGACATGGACAAAAGACTCATGGAGCCGCCCCAGACTTGCGTGGTCGAGGGAGAGGACGCCGCCGACAATCAAGTCCACAAAGATCAAAGAAGCAAGAATGAACACGCCAAAAGTAAATCGGGCATTCTCCCGAATCCCCAGGATGTTGAGACCAGCGACCGCCCAGATCACGCCTGTTGCTATGAGCATTTTCACAAAGTGGGGCACTTGAATAAGCAACGCCGCGTTCGATACTGCGCTTACAGACGAAAGACACGCGGTGAGGATGTAGTCCACCATGATGGAAGCAACTGCAATGAAGGATACGCTCGGCCCAAGCACCAGATACGAGAAGGAATAGACTCCTCCCCCGTATATCTGGTGATATGCGAGGATCTCGCCGATTTCCACGAACCGCGTGCTCATGTACCTGACAAGGAGCGAGGTGAGGGCTAAAAAGACGATGGCGCTAGGGCCGATGAATCGAAACGCCTCCGCTGGCGCATAAAATACGGAGGTCAGCTCGTCCATAAGGGTAATGACCCCAACAGCCAGCCATGACAACCAGACCCGTCCACCATGGTAATACGAGAGGGCCCCAGGCTTGCGAAGGAGATAGATGAAGCCTCCGAGCAGGACCGCATTGAGTATGAGCAACGTCGCGATTTTCATTTGCCGACCCGGGATGTCATGTAAGCATTATGGGCTCAAGAAAAGCACGAGGTGTCCAAGATAACGGCGCCATATCCGCTTCACGGTCTTCGCAGATTGTCCTGAGGGTGCTCGCATGCCGCCATGTCCGGGCCCTAGAGCCCCCCGCTGAACGCGGCGGCGTCGGCGACTGCGTTGGCCACGGCCCGGCACACGTCTTTATTGAAAATGCCAGGAATGATGTGTTGGTCAGATAATTCTTGATCAGGAATGAGGCCAGCAATTGCTGTTGCGGCTGCCAAGCGCATCTCGCGGGTAATCCTGCGCGCCCTTGCATCGAGCACGCCGCGAAACATTCCAGGGAAGACCAACGCGTTGTTGATCTGATTGGGGAAATCGCTCCTCCCTGTGGCGACGATACGCGCATAGTCCAAGGCCGCCCAAGGATCCACCTCGGGGATGGGGTTTGCAAGCGCAAATACTATGGCATTCTCAGCCATGACCTCTAGATCCTCAGGGGCAAGCAGGTCTCCTGCCGAGACGCCAATAAAGACATCCGCATCCACAAGGGCATCTTTCAACGAGCCTTGCCGCCCTGACGCGTTGGTGACTCGAGCCAGCTCTTCCTTCACGGAGTTCATGTTTTCTGGTCTGCCGGGGTAAAGGATACCGCACGTGTCGCAGCACAGGATGTCACGGACGCCGGCGTCCATGAGCGTCCTGATGCATGCTACCCCTGCAGCGCCCGTTCCGCACACGACGATGCGTGTGTCCCCCAAACGCTTGCCCACGAGTTTTAGGGCATTTCGTAGAGCCGCCAGGACCGCGATGGAAGTCCCGTGCTGATCATCATGAAAGACCGGAATATCCAATTCCTCGGACAGCCTGCGTTCCACCTCGAAGCAGCGGGGAGCGGAGATATCCTCAAGGTTAATGGCGGCAAAAACTGGACTCACCGCCTTCACCACCGACACGATGTCCTCGATTTCCGATACGCTGAGACACAAGGGAAAGGCGTTGATGCCAGCAAATTCCTTGAACAACATGGCCTTGCCCTCCATCACCGGCAGGGCTGCAATGGGTCCCACATTTCCCAGCCCCAGCACGGCGGTGCCGTCGGTGACGATGGCGACCGCGTTGCCTTTGAGGCTGTACGTGTAAGCCTCACGAGGATTTCGCGCGATGGCGGAGACGACCCTTCCAACTCCTGGCGTATAGGCCATGGACAAATCTTCTCTCCCTCGGAGGCGTTTCCGAGGCAGGACCTCTATCTTGCCCCCTTCATGATATTGAAACGTCCTATCAGTAATGGATATCAGCTCCACATCAGGGAGCTCTTTGATGGCATCGATGATCCGCCTTTGATGCTCTTCATCTCCTGCGTATATCTCGAAGTCCCTTGTCACTTTGTTCTTTTCGATTTTCACGATCGGTATGGACCCGATTAACGCGTCGTGCTGGCCAATGGTGGTCGCGATGGCTGCGAGACCTCCAGGTTGCCTATTGAATCGTACGCGTACCGTGATACTATGGCTCGGACCGACATGTGTGATCATGGCGCCTCCAGTGCATCTCCCTCATAGTCATCATAAGAACCAAGCATACTACGAATGTTCCACTCAAGACAACACTGCCCGTCCATTGCGATAGTGGTTCTCGAAAGTAAACGCGAATTCGATAAGAACTTGACTGATTCATTAACACTGGCTGAGATTTCCACGTCGCCTTCGGCTCCCCGCAATGCGAGAGTTCCTGGCGCGTCATTGCGAGCGAAGCGAAGCAATCACGTGATGACTTTTAAGAATGACTATAAGCCATGAGACGTGCATGAGAAGGCTGGGGACGGCGCAAGGCCAGCACATTTAATGTGATAAGATATTAATACTAATAAGTTAAACATGTTGATTAATGTTTTACATAATGATATGATTCGGGGAGTGCGGAGGATCGTCGTATGCTCAAATACTGTCTGATAATTGCGTCAGCTTTTTTCATTCTTGCCGCACTCGGCGCCGAGGCTGCGTATCGGGATTACGATCTCCATGTGGCGTTTGTGCAGACGCTGGTAAAGGACGCAGTGAAACTACTGCCAAGGGCCATGGCCTATTATATTTACCAGAACGACTACGATTTCTTTAGGGGCGTTACGTTTATGCTGAGGAACATAGAAAATGGGCCTCGGAAGCTCAAAGATCCGGAGGAGATACGCAGGGAAGCGTACGCACGATTATTAGTGGACATCCCTTATGTCATCGAGGCGTTCAAAGGAGGGGAAATAAAGCAAGACACGTCTCATAGCAACATTGCGTCTCGATTGGGCATGATTGCGTTTTCTATATATCTCTTGAAGCTGCCAGACACGCCGGACCTGGTGTATCTCAAACGGCTTCGTACTTCATTTGAAGAATTGATTGTGGAAAATAGCATAGACGTCAAAGTCTATTACGATGGGTACCAGGATTTTTTGTCGTTTGGCGAATTGATGGAGCGCTTGCAGCCGGAATTCACTGCGACGCTTGTACTGCGCGATAATAAAGAATATGCGGCCCAAATGCGAGAGGACCCATTCTCGATGTTTCGACCTCCAGAACGGATGGAAAAACACATTATTTTAACGGATCTCGAGGCTAATCGAATATATGGGGCGGCTCTCAACGGGATCTTGGACGCCTACGTATATATCTGGAAATGCTCGGGCATGGAGCTTGCTCATCCTTCATATTCTGCGCCGCCATATACGATGATTTATCGCCGCGCCGCTGGCAAGTCAGTTATACAAAAAGGTCCAAAAGAAGCGACGCAACAGAAAGAAACGTCGATTGCCCAAAAAAAGGCCGGCGTCCCTTGATGGTTCGGCAGCTGCCCGCACAAAGTGTAAGCAGTTGCGCTCGACAGCGTCTCATTGCTCGTGATAAAATAAACAAGGCGTTATCTTCACATGTAGGTCAGGACATGCGGGCTTGGATAAATTGTATCAGTATTTTCGTCCTGTTCGTGCTGGCGAGCCCGTCACAATTGCTGGCTGACCGTCAAACAGACGAATATATCGAACGGGGTAAAAATGCCCAGAAGGTCGGGGATCACAAGACTGCGATTGATTATTTCACAAGAGCGATCCGGCTGGGGGTCTCGGAACCGGATGTACTATTTCGGCGCGGGTTGAGTTACGAAAAAATAGGAGACAGCCTCCAGGCTATAAACGACTATACACGGGCATTGCAACTTGATCCCAAGCTTGCCACTGCCTACAATAATCGCGGGAGCGCGTATTACCGTCTCGGTGAATTTGACAAGGCCATAGCTGATTATACCAAAGCCATAGAGATCAATCCCTCTTATGCATTGGCCTTCTACAACAGGGGTAACGCCTTTTACGGTAAGGGGGCGCCCGCGAAAGCCATTGAGGATTTTAGTAAGGCCATCGAGATAAATCCTCGAGACCCTGACGCGTACAACAATAGAGGATGGGCCCTTCTTCAGCTCAAACAGGTCCAGCGAGCGGTTCCTGATTTTGATCAGGCGATTCGGCTCAATCCCAAATATACTATTGCATATTACAATAGAGGGAATGCGCGGCTGCAGCTAGGAGACTATGCGGGGGCGGTCAAGGACCTGTCTCGCGCCATCGAATTGGACCCGCAATACGCTCTTGCCTATTTTCAGCGTGGAAACGCATACACACAACTACAGCAATGGGACAAAGCGATTGAAGATTATAATAAGGCGGTCACCATCAACCCCGCCCACGCAGAATCCTTTAACAATCGAGGCTGGGCGTATTACCACAAGGGCAACAATGTGCAGGCCATCCGAGATTTCTCCAAGGCCCTTTCTTTGAACCCGGATCTGGCTCGCGCCCTGGTAAATCGAGGCTGGGTGTATCAAAAACACGGCGAGTACGTTCGTGCAATCCAAGACTTTACTCGAGCCATGGACATCGAGGGAAAGAGTCCCAGCGTCCTAGGGCTTAGGGCTTCGTGTTACTTGCAGCAGGGCCAGCCTGATTCAGCGATGAAAGACCTCGAAGAGGCGCTCGCTCAAGAACCCGATAACACTGATTATCTCGTTCTTCTCGGCTGCTTGAAAGAACAAAAGGGCGATTACGAAAGGGCAATCGAGCTCTTCCAGAAGCTCGCGTCGCTCCTGCCCGATGACCCTCTCTCGCACTACTACCTTGGCGTTGCGCTTGGCAAGAGGGGCCGTTTTCAAGATTCCATCAATGAACTCTCCACAAGCATCGAAAAGGACAGTCGGTTTCGTGAGGCTTATCTCAAAAGGGCTATCGCCTATGAATTTAGGGGCGACGCAGACCATGCTCGCGCGGATATGAGGAAGGCCCTTAGTCTTCCAGAACCTGGGGAGCAGCTTCGGCCAAAAGATGCTCTCGTAGATATCGCCAAGGTCAAGGAATATCTGAGGCGACACTAAAAGAATTTTTGTACCTTTTTTGTTCGTCCAGGCTGCTGGCATCCTGGCGAGACACGGTAACCAATGGGTGAATACCGCAGAACAATAAGTCGTCGCATAACGCTGAAGAGGCTTGGGAAGTCCGTGGGGTTTGCCTGTCTGGTTTTGTGCGCGTCCCTCCCCTTGGCATACGCGAGCGAGCAGTCAGAATCACTATTTCATAAGGCTATAGAAGCGCACTGGAAATGGAATCTTGAGGAAGCGATCAATCTCTATGAAAAGGTACTGAAACAAGATCCTTACCACGCTCGAGCTTTTTTTCAGAGAGGTGTTGCGTACCGCACCCTCGGGAAAGTTGATTTAGCGCTCGCAGACTTTACGCAAGCGTTAAACGTGCAGCCCGACCTGGTTGACGCCTTGTTTGGACGAGGATTGATATATGCGCGTCAGAATGCTTTTGATAAAGCTATTGCCGACATGAACGGAGTTCTTGCGCGTGAACCCTCGCGGCGCGACGCGTTGAAAACTCGAGCAAAGCTGCTCTTAGCAGTAGGAAAAGTTGACGAGTCCATTGCCGACCTCGATAAGCTCCTCGGCATCGCGCCATCTCTGTCCGACGCTTATTTTATGAGGGCAGAAGCTTACCTGAAAAAAGGCGACGACCGGAAAGCCTTGGACGATCTATCGGCTGGCCTGAAACTGAATCCTCGCAACGCCCAAGCCTTGATCAAAAGGGCCAACATCCTCTTGGCAACTGGAGACAAAAAAAGCGCAATTCAAGACTATACAAAAGCGTTGGCGCTGGAACCGGACAATGTAGAGGCCTTGGAGAATCGGGGAAAGGCCTACACGATGCTTCAAAATTGGGACGCTGCGGAAAAGGACTTCACCCGCGCATTGGAAGTGAAACCAGATTTACGCCTAGCCCTGTTGAATCGCGCGGAGGCTCGGTACCGTAGCGGCAAATACGATGAGGCGTTGAAGGACTACGATCAACTCAAGAACCTCGGAAAAGTCGATGCAGAGCTGCTTTTCCGAAGAGCGCAACTTCTTTTGGCCCTTAAACGCTGCCAAGAAGCCCTGCCGGACCTCGATCGCGTCTTGGAGCTGGACCCGAACAATCTGTCTGCTCGTGAATTACGGGGAGAGGCGCATGCCGCGTTGCAGCAGTTTGACAAGGCGATTGGGGATTTTGACGCTGTGCTGGCTAAAAAACCGACTGACACCAAATACTTGTTGGCGCGCGCTGCGGCTCATGAGGCGCTGAATCACTACACGAAGGCCCTTAAGGATTTTGAAAGGGCAGTTCAGACTGCCCCGGGCGCGGCCTCTGCTGAAATGTATTACCGACTCGGCCGCAGTTATCTCTTGAATCTCAAGTTCCCACAAGCGGTAGATGCCTTTACCAAGGCGATTGATAAAGACCCACGACTAGGGCTTGCCTACGCGAATAGAGGCGTGGCTTACAAGGCGCTCAAAGACTATGACAAAGCTCAGCGAGACTTCAAAGAGGCCATGAAGTTCCTCGACACTCAGGAACGCAAAGAAGCAGTGCTGAAATTGCTCAAAGAGACGCAGTCTTTGGTGCGCCAGCCTGTCTTACCTGACCCCTTGGCTGACATTCGGGCGAGTCCTGAAGAGCACGGCCAGGCAAGAGTCATGGAACGAAAACTCTGGTAGAAGAGCGCCCTGTCTATGAGGTTTTTTCCAAAAAGAGGGGGGAGATGGATCGCAACAGATGTTGTGCAAGTTCACAAAGACCTTGCGTCCTTCTCTTTCTGCAAAATGCGGCGCGAGATTGCCTCCCTCGACTCGCGATGACGCGTCATGGGCCGTCCTGTCATTGCAAGGGGCTGAAGGCTGCGAAGCAACCTCAGGTCGCATCAGTCGAGCACACAGGCTGCTGTCAAATTTGCGGCGTCCGTTGGTAGCCGCCGCAAAATGAGCGCCGCAATCCAGACAGGGAAGTGAGCGACGGGAAAAAATGAAGACAAAGCGTCGTAATGGCGTTGACATAAGGGTTCACGCCATTTAATATAACCCGATTATGGTTTGAACGACTAATACAAGCCCGAGGTACACAAAAATATGGCAGTAAAAATTCGCCTCGCCCGTTTCGGAGCCAAGAAAAAACCATTCTACCGGATTGTCGCCGCGGATTCAGAGGCAAAAAGAGATGGACGTTTCCTCGAAGTGATTGGAACGTATGACCCGAGGGACAAAATCGCCGGCCTGAAGCTCGACGCAACCAAAATGCAGGCATGGGCAAAAAAAGGAGCGCAGTTGACGCCCACCGCGGCAAAGCTGTTTCGGCAATCGCTCAAGGAACAGAGTCCTTCAGAATAGCCGCTTGGCTCGTCCTTATCTGCTCGCGCCACGGGTGCACATCCTAGGGAGAAAGAGAGTAGCATCATGAAGGAACTTGTTGAATATATTGCTAAAGCACTTGTGGACAACCCCGATGATGTAGCGGTGACCGAATTGGAGACAGAGGTAACTTCCGTGATTGCCTTGAAGGTTGCCAAGTCGGACCTAGGGAAAGTGATAGGGAAACAGGGGCGTACGGCCAGGGCTCTCCGCACCATTCTCAGTGTGGCGTCAGCCAAGGCCAAGAAACGAGCGGTTCTAGAAATCGTGGAATAGCTTATCCTGACAAAGGCAGCAAAGGAGAAAGCCAAGGTCGCAGCCGTCCACGACATGTCATCTCCAAGACGCGTGGTTATTGGCAAGGTTATTAAGGCCTTTGGGATCAAAGGAGAGTTGAGGGTTCGTGCTTATACAGAGTCCCTGGATGTGTTCAAATCGTCGCCGCGCCTTGAAATAGGAGGCACACTCTTTGAGGTGTTGCAAGTTCGCGCGCACAAGGGCGACGTGCTGCTTTCCCTTGCCGGCGTCGAAAACCCGGAGAAGGCGAAAACGTTGTCCGGACTCTTGGTAAGGATAGACGCCGACAGTCTTCCCGAGAGGGAGGATGAAGAGTACTACTGGTTTGAATTAGAAGGATTACGAGTAGTTACCTCTGAGGGCAAAGAATTGGGAGTCGTCCACCATCTGTTTGCAACAGGCGCCAACGATGTCTTGGAAATCCACGGAGCGAAGGGCGAAATTCTATTGCCATGGATAGAGGACGTCGTAAAAAAAGTAGATTTGGCGGCTGGTTTAGTTGTGGTTGACCCATTAGAGGGGCTCGTGCCAGATGATTGACGTCTGCGTCTTGACGATATTTCCAGGGATATTCGACTCCTTTATGAAGTTTGGCAACACAGCCAGGGCGTTGGAGAAGAATCTCCTGAGGTTCCGGGCAGTTGATCTCAGGGACTTTACAGATGACAGACGCCGCACCACCGACGACTATCCGTACGGCGGCGGACGAGGCATGATCATGAAGCCCGAACCTATCGTCAAGGGGATCCGGTTCTTGAAGGAGACCATGACCGAGCCCCGAGTCATTCTTACTACTCCCCAGGCGCCGGTCTTCAACCAGGAGAAGGCCGAAGAGCTGAGCAAATTGGAGAGTATGATCATCGTATGCGGGCGGTATGAAGGAGTGGACGAGAGGGTTCGCTGCTATGTGGATGACGAGATCTCCGTGGGAGACTATATCCTGTCTGGTGGAGAGATCGCTGCCATGGTCATTCTGGACGCGGTCGTGAGGCTCATCCCTGGCGTTTTAGGCTCTGATAGCCACATTGGAGGCGATTCATTCTATGATGGGCTCCTTGAATACCCCCAATATACGAGACCGAGAGTTTTCGAGGGCATGTCCGTCCCCTGGGTGCTGATCGAGGGGCATCACGAAAAAATACGGACCTGGAGACTACGTCAGTCTCTTGCGCGCACCCTTGCGCGCAGGCCCGATCTACTTGAAAAAAAAACACTTAACGAGGTCGAGGCAAGGATGTTGAGCGAAATCCGAGCACGCTGCTTCGCCGAGACCCAGGAGAAAAAAAATGAATGTGCTTGATCAGATAGAAAAAGAACAGATGCGTCTGGATATCCCGACTTTTCGGTCGGGGGACTCGGTTCGCGTCCACGTCAGGATTGTGGAAGGAACTCGTGAAAGAATCCAGGTATTCGAAGGTGTGGTGATTGCTATTAACCGAAAAGGCGCCAGGACCAGTTTCACGGTGAGGAAGGTATCGTATGGCATCGGCGTCGAGCGGGTGTTCCCTCTCCATTCGCCCATGATCGACAAGATCGAAGTGGTAAACCAAGGTCGGGTGAGACGCTCGAAGATTTACTACCTGAGAAAACTTCGAGGGAAAGCCGCGCGCATCAAGGAACGAGGGTATCGTCCAGAGAATAAGGGATGAGGCGAAACGTAGCGAGCGGCGGGCCGAAAGATGCCTTTCCTCACTTGAATTTTGAGGAACAGGCCCGATCTCTTGGCTACGAACATGTGGCTGGGGTTGACGAGGCAGGCAGAGGCCCGTTGGCGGGGCCGGTGGTTGCTGCGGCGGTTATTCTGCCTACGGAGGGGATGGACTTCTCTGAAATCCGCGACTCGAAACTTCTTCCTCCGGCAAAGCGTCGCCGACTCTTCGAAGAGATCATGACAAAAGCTGTCACCGCCGTCGGTATTGTCGAGCCGGAGGTAATAGATCGAATCAATATCTTGCAGGCCGCTCGTCAGGCCATGTCCGTGGCGATTCAGCAACTGGCGCCCGCGCCTGATTATGTGCTCATAGACGGGCCTCTCTCGCTGGAACTGCCTGTTCACCAGCGGCCAATCATCGGCGGCGACAGGGTGTGCATGTCAGTCTCAGCCGCGAGCATTGTGGCAAAAGTTGTCCGAGATGATCTGATGCAGCGACTCCACCAGGTATATCCTCAATACGGATTTGACCGAAACAAGGGGTATCCCACAAAGCAGCACCAACAGGCTCTGTCAACATATGGGCCAACGCCTGTTCATCGAAAAAGCTTTCGCGGCGTGAGGGAATGGTTCCCATGAGGAACCGCAGTGGGGGGGCGCCTTGGAGAACTCTCAAAATTTGCTGTGAGGTTGCTTCTTTTCACGTGCAGTGACGGATCAATCCAGGAGTGATGCGTCTGGTCTATACGCGTTTCATTTCGAGGACTGCCATAGAGTTTTCACGAGCGCTTGGAGCCTACAACTGTTCGCTCAATAATTGCTTTGAACCCTCTGCAAGGCGGCGAAAAATATTTCCAAAGAATCTCTGGCCGCGGCGGCCGTCATGGCTGCGCTGCACAAGGTGGATCAAGAGTTTGCGCGACGCAAGACGCGGCAGGAAGCCTTTGGCGCTGCGTTTCCATTCCATGAGCCTGATCAACTCGAGACTCGGGGCCAACATCTGTTGATGCTTGAGGTTTCTCGTCCTGATGGCCTCTACGTCATTGCCGTCCACCTCGCTATACACATACTCTTCCCTCTCGAAGGGGCTCGTGTTCACCGATGTCAGACCATGCAGGCCATACTTCTCTGGTCTCTCGAATAACAGGGATTGGGGCTCTAAAATGAACCTCTGAGGAAGGAAAACAACCCGAGGACATGCAATGTACCGACTGATCAAGGCCTCGAGGGCCTCGATGTCAGTTATCGACTCATGGGGGGTATTGTACATGATATGGATGAAATTTGTGAGACCGATGGATATGGAGTAGTCGAGCAATTCATAGATCTTTTCAACGCGGAAACCCTTCCCCAAAAGGTCAATAGTAGCTTGCGAGGCTGATTCTATGCCCCAAAAAAGACTAAAGCATCCAGCTTCTTTGACTTGAAGGAGCAGCTCCCTGTCGAATCCCGTGACCTTGGCGTAGGCGTACCATTTAATCTGCGGCAATGAATCTTTTAGCATCTTACACACTTGTGAAAGCTGCTTTGGGTTCCCGTTTATTGATGCGTCGGCGAACTGGAAATTGGATGAGCGGTACGTGGCAGACAAATGAGCAAGCTCGGCAACGACCTTGGCGGGCGATTTCCAGTCGTACGAGTCCACCAGACGACCAGTACAGAAGCTGCATCGAGAAGGACAGCCCTTTGAAAGCCGGTAAGGGATAAAGAACGTCCGTTTACCAGTGACCGGGTGGTCATATTGGTAGCGATCCAAAGGAAGTCCTTCAAAATCAGGCGGTCTCTCCTCCTCAGCGGGAAATCTGCATTGTGGCGCGTGATGAGTGGCGCCCGTTTTCTGGTAGAGGAGCCCAGGTATTTCCTCCAAGGAGATATTGGCTTCCCCTCGGATCAACTGGTAGAGGTATAAAAGCGGCAGTTCTCCACTGCCTTTGATCCAATAATCAGCCTGTCCAAAGGCGAGAAGCGAGGCTGCGGGTCGAATCGTGATGTACGGCCCACCAAACACTATGATGGCAGGAGGATTGTTTTTTTTGATGTACTGCGCCAACAGGAGGCTCGCCCAAAATTGGTGGTAGGCCACGATCGAGAACCCATACAAGCAACCATCTCGGGGCAGCCGTTGCCCGTATTTCTTCGTGAACGCGTCGAGCCCTTTGTGGTCCTTTGTCCCGCGGAGGTATCCGAAAAAATCTTCCTGAGTGAAGCTGTGGTCAACACTATGAAAATTGATGTCATCAGGGGAGTCGAACAAATATTCCATCAGAAAATCGTATTGAACAACGGGTATGCGGCGCTCTTTGAGAAAAGCGTAAATCACGGCCATTCCATAAGGCATAAACTTTGTGCGCAGGTATCGCTTGCTCACCGCTGGAGGGTGGATAAGGACCACCCTGTCAGAAGAAGGCTGATTCATTTCATTGTTTCCTCATGAAACGAGCGTCGGCGTCGCTTTGTCCGACGCTCACCCGAGATTGCATCAAAGACTATCATAATGTATCAGAGTACAACAGATTCTTTTTGGCGGCAGGCTGTGTACGCGGTGGAGGCCGGGAGGAACCAACATGGATACTCGTCGTTTGGAAGTGTTTTGCAAAGTCTTCGAGCTGCGAAGTTTTACGAAGGCGGCTGAGGCGCTCTCTTTGTCGCAACCTACGGTGAGTGAGCACATACGCCTTTTGGAAAAAAGCCTGGGCGAAACTCTGATCGATCGGCTTGGCCGCGAAGTGCTGCCGACCCCCGCAGGCCATGTATTTTATCGCTATGCAGTTCATATTATTCAAGCGCTGCAGGAATCAATGCAGGCCCTCAGTCAATTCAAAGGTCGGCTGGAGGGGAAGCTGGTGCTTGGCGCCAGCACCATTCCCGGCACATACATCCTTCCTCGTTTCATTGGTTCGTTCAAATCAGCGCACCCCGCGATAAAGCTTACCTTGCGAATCGGAGATACAGGGGACGTAGTGGAGGGCGTTCTCGACGGGACATTGGAGGCCGGCATCGTTGGCTTCAAATGGAATGACAGACGCCTCATCTCTGAGGAGATATTTTCAGATGAGCTGGTGCTTGCCGTTCACCGAGACCATGAATGGGCGACAAGGAAGGAGATAGTCCTTTCCGAGCTTATTGGGCAGCCGTTTATACTGAGAGAAAAAGGCTCAGGGACTCGCATGGTGCTGAGAAATATCATGGAAGAGCATGGTCTGGAGCTGGAAAGATTGTCCGTGGTGGCGGAGATGGGAAGCACTGAGGCGGTGCGACAAGGACTCAGAGCGGGTATCGGCATCTCTATTTTGTCAAAACAAGCCGTTCAAGAAGATTTTCAGCTCGGCCACCTTGTGCATGTCGAGATTCAAGGCATACGATTTTTTCGTCCGATGCACCTGACCCTGCGTAAAAATCGACAGCTTACACCACTTTGTCAGGCCTTTCTCGATCACCTTCGCAACAATGTTCAGTCGTCACACGCAACTCAGTGAATGAGTTTCAGAATTCTGTCCCACCTGAAAGAAGGGAAATCGTCAGCCGAGTAATAAATTAAAAAAGCCTTACCCTTGACGTCTTCGAGGGGAACGAACCCCCACCATCGGCTATCGTGACTCTGGTCTCGATTGTCCCCCATCACAAAAAGATAGCCTTTGGGGACCTTGATAGGTCCCAGGTTATCCCGAGGACTTATATCGCCAGGCAATATCACATTGGTGGTATGACGCGCGTACGGCGCCTGCTCTTCCTTGCCGTTTACGAAAACTTTTTTGTTCCTTATCTCTACAATATCTCCACCGACTCCCACCACCCGCTTGATAAAATCCTTCGTGCGATCTTCTGGATAGACAAACACGATTACGTCTCCCCTCTTTGGTTCCGAGAAGTGGGGCCACCTCGCATCGGTGAAAGGAATGCGAATCCCGTACACGAGTTTATTCACTAGAATATGGTCGCCAATAAGGAGCGTATTTTCCATAGAGCCAGAAGGAATCTTGAATGCTTGAACAAAGATCGCTCTGATTAGTATTGCCAGGATTACCGCAACGACAAAGGCTTCGCAGTACTCTTGGAACATGCGTCGTGAGGATTTCGTGGTACTTGGTGAAGCCTGTTTTTTTGTCATTGCCGGCGCTTCTTTCATCTCATGCTCGGTCCGGTAGGACGTAAAAATGTATCTTATAATACAGGAGAGACCTTAAGTAAAGTTTGCAGACCAAAAAATGAAACCGGCGGGGAGGATGTCGAAGACATCCCCGCCCTCCGGTTTGCCGGATAAAAGGCCCCTCCCTCCCCCGAGGTTGAGGCCGGCCTTTCCCTACCATTAGCCGAGTACAGAGTCAAGCTTGTTCTTAAATATCAAGTATATTTTCAGCGAAGAAGACAAATTTTGTTATGCATCAGCCACAGCATGCCCTAAATATGCCTGTTTTATAAGAGGATGATGCAGGAGTTCCTGTCCATGGCCTTGGAGCACAATGCTCCCCGTCTCCAACACAAGACCCTCGTCCGCTATTTTCAACGCAGCATCCGCGTTTTGCTCGATCAACAATACCGTAATCCCCCGTTCCCGGATCTCTTGGATAACTCGAAATACTTCGGCTACCATCATCGGGGCCAATCCCAGAGATGGCTCGTCCATCATGAGCAATCTTGGTTGGGACATAAGGGCTCTCCCGATGGCTAGCATTTGTTGCTGCCCCCCGGACAGGCTGCCCCCTCGTGCGTCCTTTTTTGCTCTGAGCACAGGGAAGACCTTGAATATCTCTTCCATCCTCTGGGTTATGCGCTGTTTTTCCCTCACGTGGTAGGCGCCCATGACCAGATTTTCATGGACAGTGAGGTTGGCAAAAATTTTTCTACCCTCAGGCACTTGCACAAGACCCATCCGCTGGATTGCATGGGCGGGCTTCCCATTCAAGGGTTGTCCGTCAAAACTGATGAGGCCGGACGTAATGGGAACCACACCGGATATTGCCCTCACTGTCGTGCTTTTTCCGGCTCCATTGGCCCCCAGAAGCGCCACGATTTGCTGGGGCCGCACTTCAAACGAGACGCCCTTGAGTGCATGGATGCCGCGATATTTTACGTGAAGGTTTTCTATAACGAGCATGTACAAACCTTAGGCGAGCTTCCATAAGAAATCGCCCCGAGCTTTTGGCAGTTCTGACGAAAAAACGGCAAATAATCCATTATATCACTTCTCGAAATTTCTGTGCGGACGAGGCGTCCCGTACTGTGAACATGACGAGATTCAAAGTCTGCGTCACGGCAGAAATAGGAGCACTCTGTACCGTCACAGCGCTCGATTTGTCCTGCCGGAGTCGATCCGACATCCAGGACGCTAACCATGGATTGCCCTTTTCGTGGGAATAGCAGCTCACGGGACGCCGTGGCATTTCTCCCTTATCTGTGAGATGGCTACAAAAGGCTCCACTCTTATGGCCCCGTCGCCAGGCCGTGAAATCTCCCCAACGACCTTATCCATGACCGAGGTAGGCTGCTACTACTTGTTCATTGGCAGCTATTTCTTGGGGAGCGCCCCATGCGATGGGAATGCCGTGGTCTATGACGCGAATCTTGTGGCATACATTCATCACAAACTTCATGTCGTGTTCTATCAGTCCTATGGACAATCCCATCTCTTCATTAAGGCGCTGGATTACCTTCACAAAATCCATCGTCTCCATGGGATTCATGCCCGCCACAGGTTCGTCCAGCAGCAGTAGGGACGGCCCCAACGCCAGAGCCCGCGCCACCTCCAGTCTTCTTTGACTCCCGTAGGGCAACGCGGCGGCCTTTTCCATGGCGTAGTCTCCTAGGCCGACGATATCCAGCAGTTCGTGAGCCTGCTTTCGTATTCTTTTTTCGTCTTGGGCGTATCTCCCGACGCCAACCATGGCCTCCAAAAAAGAGTACCGTATCGTCGCATGAGCTGCGACCATAACGTTCTCGACGACGCTCAAATCGTCGTAGAGTTTTATACTCTGGAATGTCCGAGTAATGCCAAACTGCGCTATGCGAGAAGGCTGCCACCCTGTGATGTCCACGCCCTTGAACAGGACGCTCCCTGCAGTGGGCTTGATGCGGCCGGTAATTGCATTGAATGCCGTCGTCTTGCCAGCGCCATTTGGTCCAATAAGACCTACTATTTGGCCTTTCTCTATGGCGATATCCAGATCGTTGAGGGCCAAGAGGCCCCCAAACGCAACGCTCAAACCAGATACTGCCAACAGCGGTTGATTCATGACCGTGGTCGTCCACCGCGCAATTTTTTCATGACGTCAAAACATTTCTGCCAGGTGAATTCGCTTCTCCCCATGATGCCCCTTGGAGAGATGATCATCACTCCTATGAGGAGCATAGAAAAGATGACCATGCGCATACCAGGGATTCCTTCGTAGTAAAACCCGAATATCGTCATGGGCTCCTCGACAAATCTGAGGAACTCTCCCCCCGCGGTAATAAGTACAGCAGCCAAGATAGAGCCGGTTGTGCTGCCCAAGCCGCCGATGACGATGATGATCAAGAGGTTGAACGTGAACATAAAGGTGAACAGAGACGGAGAGATCGTCGTGATCAAATGCGCCAAAAGTCCGCCTGCGACGCCTTCAAAAAAGCCGCTCAGCGTAAAGGCGAGAGTTTTTATTCGGAAGGCATTGATCCCCATTGCGTTCGCTGCAGTCTCGTCTTCCCGCACGGCTTTCATGGCTCGGCCGTAAGAGGAATTCACAAGCCTCACGATGCAAAAAACAGCCGCAATACAGATGCCCCAACTCCACCAGAGGTTGGTGTATGCAGGAAGGCCTTTCAGCCCCAATGGCCCGTTGGTGACTTTGACGAGATTATTGGCCACCACATGAATGACTTCTCCAAATCCGAGCGTAACGATCGCCAGATAATCGCCGCGCACTCTGAACACAGGAATAGCCATCAACAGCGCGAAGAATGCGGTAACGAACCCTGCGGCCACGAGCGAAACAGGGAACGAAACATGGATTTGCGACAATGGCCACAGCATGGGCTCGATGATAAAGGACCTGGCTTTTTCTTCAGGAGAAAGCGTCAGTATGGCGCTTGTGTATGCCCCTATGGCGAGAAAGGCGTTTGGTTCAAGGGAAAACTGCCCTGTTATGCCATTGATGAGGTTATAGCTCACCGCCAGCACGATGAAAATGGCGATTTGGTTCAGTATCCTTATGGTGTAATCGCTTGCATGGTTTTCGGCCCACCATAAAAAAAGGAGGAGCAGTCCCATACTACCCAAGGTGAGCAAGCGGTCCCTGTACGCCAATCCCGAAACTCCCTCCGAACGTGTGCTCGACCCCGCCAGATCGGCGCGGCGCCAGTTTCCCTCGAAGCGCTCGTCAATCTGAAAGGGGTTCGCCCATGATACCCGTTGGTCGAGTCAGAAGAAGGGCAATAAGGATACAGAATGCGATGGCGTCCCTGTAACCCGACCAATCAGGTTGTACTGCAACAATGAGAACTTCTGCCAATCCCAGAATCATACCACCCAGCGCCGCGCCCATCACGTTTCCAATCCCTCCCAACACCGCGGCGACAAACGCCTTCAAGCCCGGTATGACGCCCATGAAGGGCTCCAAAGCTGGATATTTCAGGCACCACATGATGCCGCCAAACGCCGCCAAAACCGATCCCAACACGAACGTGAACGAAATTACTTTATTGACATCCACGCCCATCAAAAGAACAGTCTCCATGTCTCGAGAAATAGCTCTCATGGCAATGCCGACTCGGGAACGATAGACAATGAGCGCTACCAAGACAAGCAACGCCATGGTGATAAAAAAAATCCACACCGAAAGCCACGGAATCTGAATACCAGCGATTGAAAATGTACCAGTGAACATCTTTGGAGAAGGAAAAGACTTAGGACGGCCTCCGATGAGTACAATCCCGAGATTCTCTAGGAGAAATGACACCCCAATTGCCGTGATCAACGCGCTGATACGAGGGCTTTGCCTTATGGGCCTGTATGCGCCGCGGTCTATCAAAAATCCGAGCAGTCCCGTCAAGGCTACCGCGATGGCAAATGAGGCATACCAAGGAAGATGAAACATCACGATGGCAAAAAAGGCAATGTATGCAGATACCATCAGGAGGTCGCCATGCGCGAAGTTTATGAGCCTGAGCACGCCATAGACCATGGTATAACCAATGGCCAAGAGGGCATAAAAGCAGCCGAGTGTGAGACCGAAGACAATTTGTTGCAAGGCATAATGAAGGTCCACCCGCTATTCCCCTCTCGTATTCATTAGCACGCAATCATTCACGCCTATCCCTGCGCCCTGCCGTATCGCGCGCCCTTCAGTCGAGTTTCCACGCCTCTAAGTCCTGCATGCGTCCAGACGCAGACAAAACCCTGGAGGCCATTGCACAAGACGAGCCTATCTGGAACCGCATCAAATGCAGCGCTCGCGAGAAAGACAGTTAAGGCCTGATCGTCGTGACGTAAACGAATTTGCCGTCTTTGACTTTGTTGATGACAATATCTTTAATCGCATTGCCATCTTCACGAAGAGAAATCTTCCCAGATACGCCGTCAAAGTCTTTCGTCTGCGCCAGCGCGTCCCTTACTTTGGCGGGGTCTGTGGAACCAGCTCTCTGGATCGCGTTCAGTGTGACAAAATAGGCGTCGGCGCCCATTGCGGTAAAAGAGTCGAGCGCTTTCCCTGTTTCTTCTTTGAACCGTTTGAGAAAGTCCTTGCCGCGCTCCGTCGCAACCATGTCTTCATGGAAATGCGCAGTAAAATAAATATCTTCTACAGCCGGCCCTCCCAATTCGATGAGTTCAGGGGCCTGCGCGCCGTCGCCCGCGACAATCGGGCAATTCAAGCCCATTTCTTTTGCTTGCTTGGCGATGAGGGCCAGTTCGGTATAATAAATAGGAGCATAAATGATGTCTGGTTTGAGGGACATAATTTGGCTGAGCTGTGGGGTGAAATCTCGATCCCCCGTCTTGAATTTGATTTCTGAAACGATTTTGCCGCCGTGGTTCACAAACTCTTTTTTGAAGAAGCTTGCGAGGCCCACGCTGTAGTCTTGGGAGATGTCGTAAAGGAGGGCTGCTGTCTTGGCGTTCAAGCGATCCAATGCCAGTCTCGCTCCTACCAGCCCCTGGTCCGTGTCAATGAAGCAGACCCGAAAGATATACTTTTTGCCTTGAGTCACAATGGGATTCGTTGCGGTGGGACTGACCATGGGGATTTTTCGGCGTTCGGCGTAATCGGCGCCGGCAATCGTGTTGCCGGAGATGGTCTCGCCAAGAATTGCAACCACCTTTTCTTTTTCAATGAGTCGAGAAACAGCGTTTGCCGAATCAGCCTTTTCAGATTTGGTATCGACGAGCCTCACTTCGACGGGTCGTCCCAGCACTGAGGGCTCCATTTTTTTTGCTATTTCGATGCCGCTCCAACACATTTGGCCAAATCCTGCAACGCTGCCGGTCATTGGCATATACGCCCCAATCACAATTGGGTCAGCGCCGAACGCCGGCGCAGCCAGAGCGATCATGCAGAAAAAGAGCATGACAAACCTTACCATCATGAACCTCCTTGGTCGCAACATAGTACCATGAAGCCCGATACCAGCGCGCAAATGTCGCGCGCAGCACATTACCTGAGGCCTCTGTACATATCGGCAGTGGATTGGAGCCGGGAGCTTGCAAGAGCGTACAGGTACTCCCGAGACGCGGCAGTATATAATCACGAACGACGCACGAAATCAAATATATAGCATGATGCGTCCCAAAGATTGCTGTTCAGACGCTCCTCGTCTTTCTTGAGTCAAGGCGAAGCGCTTCAATGACCCAGAAACAATTTTTTTCTTGCCTCGGGCTCATCATTTTTTAATATTTCGCGTGAATGCTTACCTCGCCAGCAATTCGTGGGAGCTGGCTCCGATGAAACCAACCACCGCGAGGAGATAAGACGCCATGAAATTTCTCAAGGCATTGGTATGTTGCAGCCTCCTGTTTGTTCTTCTGACTTCGGCAAAGACTTCATGCTTTGCCGATGCGCCACCCCCCGCGGCGAGAGGCGTGATCTTGTTCATCGGGGACGGTATGGGCTTGAACGTCGTGAGAGCTGCAGAAATCTATTCCCAGGCCATACATAAAGAACCTCTTATCTTTAACGAGCTGCCGATACGAGGCGTTACGATTACACGCTCTGCCAACTCTGAAGTGACTGATTCTGCTGCGGCCATTACAGCGCTCATGTCCGGCAAGAAGACCAACAACGGCAGACTCAATATTTTACCAGACGATACAATAGCATACACCATTCCCAAGGCCGCGAGGGAAAAAGGCCTGTCCATTGGCGTTGTCAGCACGACCCGACTCACGCATGCAACGCCTGCGGGGGTTTACGGCCATGCAGCCTCGCGCAACGACGAACAGCTCATTGCAGATCAATTCTTGGATTTGGCGCCGGAAGCAGGTTTGGCAGGGGGCCTTCAATACTTCACGCCTCCCACGGCATCCAAGAAAAGCAAACGGACAGACCAAAGAGACATCGTTGCCCAAGCAAAGCAGAAAGGCTACACGTTCGTCTCCAACGCCTCAGAATTGCAGGCGTTAGATGTGGATAAGGTCCAAAAACTTCTTGGACTTTTTTCGAATTCTCACATGTGCTACGAGATTGATCGCCTCAACGAAGCTGCGTGCACAGAGCAACCTTCTCTCGCTGAAATGACTCGCGCGGCTCTCGCCGTGGTGAGCAAGAATCCCAAGGGTTTTTTTGTCATGGTGGAAGGCGGCCGCATTGACCATGCGTGCCACGCCCATGACATTGCCGCGGCCATCCACGACGTCATAGCTTTTGACAAGGCTGTCAAAACGGCTCTTGATTTCCAGAAAGGCCACCCTGATGTTCTCATCATCGTGACAGCGGATCATGAAACAGGAGGGCTGGGCTTGGGACGCGGCGTTGAATACGCGCTGGATATAACGAGCCTGAAACCAATAAAGTCGAGCATAGAGGTGCTGAACAAGAAATACGCCCGGAATCATGGCGCGTTGGACGCGCTCTTGAACGCCAAGGGCTTCGAACTCGACGAGCGTGAAAAACGATTGTTGATCAGCCAAAAGGAGGCAGAAAACATGCAAGGCTCCAATCCGCTGCTTCTTCACGGTACCCTCGATCGGTACGTGGGTTCATGGTTTGGATATGCCTTGAGCGAAATCATCTCCGCCCGCTCCAAAGTGGGATGGACCACTTTTGTACACACGGCTGATCCGGTAATCACGTATGCAGCAGGGCCCGGGGAGAGAGATTTTTTGGGAACCTATGACAACACCGACATCGCCAAAAAAATTTTTAAGGCCCTTGGCCTGAACCAATAGAGAGCAATGACGCACAGCGCATATCCTCAATGTCCGCCGCTGCAATCCTGGGAAAACTGAACGAGTTCTCGTCTCAGGCCTCGTTTTATGGAAGCATAGGTTGCTCTGTCTTTTTGCGCCATCATGGCGGCATGCTCCATTACTTTCGGGAAGAGCTCATCTTCTGAAAACGCTCCGTCCACAATTCCTCTTTTTGCAGCCTCTTCGCCTCCGAACCTGACGCCCGTCAGGGCCATGTCACGCAGCGTCTGAGGACTCGGCAGCAGGGAGATGACCGCGTGCATAATTGGAGTGAATGGGATGCGAATATCGACTTCGGGGAAGCAGATCCACCCCTTATCCCTTCTCATGAAGCGAAAATCCAGGGCCGCCGCGAGTATGGCGCCGCCCGCGTAAGTGTGTCCCGTGAGACACCCGATTGTAGGCGCATCCAGTAAGGCGAGTCGCAGATAGAATTTGTCAAGCTCCCCTTTGAAGACAGAATACATCTCGGTTGGCTGTTGAAGCAGCCAATCCAAATTAATGCCCGTGTTCCAGACCTTTGGATGGCCGCTGGTGATGACCAGCGCGCAGTTTTCCTTTGCTCTTTCTACCTCGTCAAGACATTCGTGAAATGCTCGCAAAACATCTGATGTCAGGGTGTTTGGCTCCGAACCGTTGATCATGGTCAACACGTACACGGCATTCTCTTTCCGAAGTTGCACGTATGGCACTAGGTTACCTCCTCATGCTTTTTTTTAACACGCAGAAATTACGCAGTCGGCGCACGCAACCGGCCCAAACTTGTTTATCAGGAAATGGTCTTTGCGCGCCATTGGGGCGCGTGTGATCTTGAGGAAATAGTTTGATTCAGTCAAGATAAAAGCGCCAAGAGACGCCCCTCGTCCACCACAGACGTTGTCACGCGCAAGCAGGGCAGATAAGAGCGCCAACGGGAAGATGGGCTGCAGGGACCTTCTTGAATGCGGCAGGATGTTCAAAAGGCGTGCGCACAAAGTGCGTTGAATAACGAAAGGAGGAGATATGAGCGCGCATCGTCTTCAGGTCGTTTACCATGACCAATACCTCACCGATTATCCGACGGCGTCGTGCGAGACGCCGGAGAGGGTGGCCTCGATCATGTCTGTCTTGAGAAGACATTTTCAAGTGGTCGAACCAGACGCTGCGACGGAACAGGATATTTTGCGAGTACACACGAGCTCCCTCCTTCAATCGGTTCAGGACATTCCGTCTATATATGCAACCGCTTTGATGGCGGTTGGCGGAGCCATCAAGGCGTCGGAAATTGCCATGAGGGGAATACCGTCTTTTGCTGCGGTGAGACCACCGGGCCACCATGCGAGTCCGTCCAGCAACTGGGGTTTTTGCTTTTTCAACAACGTCGCGATAGCCATCGAAAGACTCATTCGCAAAGGGCGAATCACGAACGCTCTTATTTTGGACATCGATTTGCACTATGGGGACGGGACAGCGAATTTTTTCACTGGCAGACGAGATGTGGCTGTTGTGAACATTCAAGATTCAGAGAGAGAGAACTTTCTTGCCAATGTCGATCGGGCCCTAGGGATTCACGAGTATGATATTGTTGCGGTAAGCGCTGGATTTGATAGACACAGGCAAGATTGGGGAGGAACCCTTACGACGGAAGATTATTTCACTATCGGTTCGAGCGTCAAATCGTACGCCCAAGCAAAATCCGGCGGCAGATGCTTTGCTGTGCTTGAAGGCGGCTACAACATCGATGTGCTGGGAGACAATGCGCTCGCCCTCTGCAAAGGCCTTGATGCATAAAACTCCGACCTCGAGACCGGCGCCTGGCAAGTGCATCCGAAAATGATCGGTTTCTCGGTCTCTGACTGGAATTTGGCATCGAGCCGTCCACACAGGTCGCCTTCTCGTCGCATGGAATATGCTGTACACAAAAAGCCACGTGATTCGGCTCATCACTTCATGCTAGTCGATGGAACCCAATCACATGGCCTTATGTCACGATATTTATTTAAGTATTAGTGAATGCCTCTCCCGCAGAAAGGCGCATCCCGATATTCAGGTGTGCCACAAATTATCGTCCTTACGGGATCTCGATGAGCTGCTACCCATCGTCCGAAATCATCTTCTTCGGGCCAAATTTCAACGCCTGGCCTGGCATCTTGACCTGCGACTCGCTCGTCAAGACCTTCGATTATATGTCCAAGGAATTCTTCTCTGATCGCCATGGTAAGAATCCTCCGTTTTCCTTTTTTTTCCTTCTGCCTATTCTGATGCGTTGCCGTGAAAAAAGGATTCAAAGAAGTTACAATACAGTTAAAAAAATAGTCCACAGCTCAGGAGGTTACATGGAGCTCCCTCATGTAGGTAAGATACTGGTAATGGTTGGCGTCGGCATCGCCTTAGTGGGGTGTATTGTGTGGTTGGCGGGAAAACTAGGGCTGCCGCTTGGAAATATGCCTGGAGATGTCCATATTCAGAGGCCGGGATTTTCGCTGAACATTCCCATCGTCACCTGCGTCGTGCTCAGCGTCGTACTTACTGTACTTGCAAATCTCTTTTTTTGGTTTTTTCGGAAATGAGCCGAGCCGTCGTTCCTCCCCATGTGAAGACGCTTCTGGGGGGTCTCGAGATCTTCGTCGAAATGAATGATCGGCGGCAATTACGCTTGCGCGTCACGTCGTCGTGGAATGACCAGCAACCATCCCTCGAAGCTCAGAGAGCTTTACTACACTGATTGCACCCAGTCTTTGCCTCGGGGGACGGCTGCCGCTAGTGGTTGGCGTCTCTCAAAATCTATTGGCGCCAGCGGGAACCCCGTCCACCGCCGCCTTGTCGATCCGTCCTCTCTGTTCGAGGGCGAGCTTCGTTGACCTTGATGCTTCGACCCATAAAATCGCGCGCGTTCAACTCTTCGATCGCCTTCAGCCCCTCTTCCCTTTCAGGCATTTTCACGAAGCCAAAACCCCTTGGGCGTCCCGTAAACTTGTCAGAGATGATCGTAGCTGACTCGACCTGACCATAGCTTTCAAATAATTCCTTGAGTTGCTCCTCGTTGGTATCAAAGGATAAGTTCCCTACATAAATGTTGATCGCTGCCACTTCTAAACTCCTTTGGCATGGTCCCTTGCGGCGTCTCAGGGTTCGAGCCTTCAAGGGGTGTCATCCGTGTCCTCGCTGGGAGCGGAATAGTTGAACAAAAGGAATGCCAGCACGAGCGTCTTCGTCCTAGATCCTGTTTCTTGCTTCGCGCCCGTTGGCCTTGTGGGACGGGAGGGAAAGGCAAGTTTCCATCACTTATCTTGTAAGGGACTGGCCGCTTATTGTCAAGAAATTTTGGCGTGCATGGGCCTGTCCGTAGAGCCCTGGGGCTCGGAAGCCGTTTTTTTGAACAAATACCAATTGAGACCGCGGCCGCAGGTTGTGATGATGTTTACCAATTGAAAGGAAGGGTCGGACGATCGTACGAAGGAGAACACTTCATCCACCGTGGCAAATTCATAGGGATAACCGCCGAGCCAGTCCGTCGCGTCGGTGCGCCAGCTCATCCCGCGATGAGACTTGTAGTCTCTGATGTAAGTGTACGGATTTCGTCTCATGAGGAGCAGCATAGCCACGTACGCGGCCATGGCGATGGGTTCGAAAAGATACCGGCCCATCCGGGGGTAGCGGTTATACATTTTTTTTATGGTAAGCCAAAAACGATGTATCCAAGACACGCCTCCGTCTCTTCCAACTATTTTGTTATATATGGCTATATAGAAATAACCTCCGGGCGCGACCAGGCTCATGGCGTTTTCCATTGCCTCCCACATCTTCCCTGTGTGATGCAATACACCCCACGAATAGACGATGTCATACGCTCCGAGCTCCCTCAGAAATTGTTTATCCAGGATAGACCCCTGGAGAACATTCCAGTGGGGCGGGTCTTGAGCCAAGGCGCGCAACTGCCTGCAACAGGCAACGCTGTAGGGGTCGATGTCGAAGCTCACGATCGGCGCGGCTCCCAGAGAATATGCCGCATAGGAAAACAAGCCGCTGCCGCAGCCGATATCCAAAAAGCTCTTGCCAATGAGTTCACGTTCGCCAAGAAAATCAGCCAATGAGCGCGCTGCATTGTCAAGGCGCTCCGGGTCATAGGCTTTGAGAAATTTTTGCCAGTTGGTCCCGAAGGAGAATAGTTTTTGTTCCGAGAGCGTCGAATGATCAGTCATGGAAATATCCCATTCTTATCCGTCGAGACATTCTCATTGCCACGGCGTAGGAACCCCGTTTTTTTACAGCTTGGTGAGAGATACCGCGCAGTCCTGCATTATCACATTTTTTGTTTTTGCCCAAGGAGCCTGGGGAGTCACACGGCCAGGCAAATTTCGTGGTTTTTTTGGGCGCAATGGCAAAACCGCCTTGACAGGCAATCTCAGCAATGGTCTAATTATATGTTACGTTTGAGGAGGACAGTATGTACGCCATTGTTCAGACCGGTGGAAAACAATATAAAGTCCAGCCAGGCGAACGCGTCAAGGTCGAACGAGTTCAAGGAGATGAAGGCTCTCAGATTCAGCTCAGCGATGTGCTGGCCGTCTCCGAGGAATCAGGACTTTTTGTCGGGAATCCCTTTGTGCCAAACGTTTCGGTGCAGGCCACGATCCTGCGAACAGACAAAGACAGGAAGATCATTGTGTTTAAGAAAAAGAGGCGAAAGGGCTACCACAAGAAGCAAGGCCATAGACAGTGGTACTCGCTGCTGAGAATCGATGACATAATTCGGACTGCCGACGCGGATCCTGTCGCTGTGGAATCCCGTCCGGACGCTGACTCCGACTCTTTATCCTGACCCTGGAGGTGTCTCATGGCTCACAAAAAAGCTGGTGGAAGTTCAAGAAATGGTCGAGACAGCCCAGGACAAAGATTGGGAGTGAAACGTTTCGCTGGCCAGCTCGTCAAGGCCGGGAACATCTTGGTTCGGCAGAAAGGGACTGTAATTCATCCCGGCAAGAACGTGGGAGTAGGACGAGACTACACCTTGTTTGCCACGGTGGATGGTATTGTAAAATATGACAGGAAAGACCGATACCACAAACGCGTGAGTATCGTTCCCGTAGCGCCGGCCGCAGACGAATAGGTCACACTAACTCATTAGGCCCCGGCGCCTCCCATCGGGGCCTCCCCTCAGCCTACAAATAATTCTCCCTTGTTCGACTTTTTGTCGAGGCCGCAACAATACCCATTGTTGCCCAAAGGGATCGCGTCATTGATCCGTGTTTTGCGGACCTGTCGAGAAATCTCGTGAAATTCGTTGACAAAACAAAAATTCGCGTCATTTCAGGGAAGGGAGGCCGGGGTTGCCTCAGCTTCCGGCGTGAACCGTATGTGCCGAAGGGAGGGCCAGATGGAGGAGATGGAGGCAAGGGCGGGGATGTGTACCTCGTCGCGGATCCGGGTCTCAACACGCTTCTGGACTGCCAGTATCAGCAGCTCTATCGCGCCAACCACGGACAGCATGGGATGGGGAAAAACAGACAAGGAAAGTCGGCCCCCGACGTTCTCATTCGCGTGCCTGTGGGTACAGTGGCGCGGGACGCCCTCACCGGCGAGCTCATTGCGGACCTTGACAGGGCAGGAGCTCGAGTGCTTGTGGCCAAAGGGGGAAGAGGGGGGCGAGGGAACGCGCGTTTTGCGACGCCGAGAAACCGAGCGCCGCGTCAATTTGAAGAGGGGGAACCCGGGGAAGAAAAAACACTCATCCTCGAGCTTAAGCTCATAGCAGATGTGGGCCTTGTGGGGCTGCCCAACAGCGGAAAATCCACTCTGCTTGCGCGAATCACCAACGCCGCCCCTGAGATAGGCGCCTACCCTTTTACGACGAAGCGGCCGATCCTCGGGGTGGTACAAGTGGCTGAGGGCCGCCCGTTCATCGTCGCGGACATCCCGGGGCTCATAGAAGACGCGCACAAAGGCGCGGGTATGGGGCATGAATTTCTCAGGCATGTGGAGCGAACTCGCGTGCTGCTCCATTTGATCGATCCCGATCCGGAATTGTTGCCGGATGTTGAGACGCGATTCTTCATTATCATGAATGAGCTGAAATCATTCAATGAAGACTTGGTCCACAAACCTTGTATTGTGGTTCTCACCAAAATAGATGTATCAAGGAACAAGAAGGCAGCCCGAGCGGCGAGAGCGGCGTTCGAGCAAGAGGGGTTCCGCGTCCATGAAATCTCTGCGCTATCCGGCCAGGGAGTGGACAAGCTCATTGCTGACATAGTGCACACGCTGAAGAGACGAGAGCATCAAGAGAATGAGCGCGACGAACATAAGATGTGACATTCTGCAAACAGTGAAGCGGGTAGTCATTAAGCTGGGGTCGAGCGTAGTGACGACTGATCAAGGGCTTGACCACAGTGTGATTCGCAGTATTGCCGAAGATGTGTCGTCCCACAAGAAATCGGGGCGGGAATTTATACTCGTGTCGTCGGGGGCTATTGCTGCAGGGATTCGTCGTTTGAAGCTTAAAGAAGGGGCGAGGTCAATCCCTCAGAAACAGGCAGCGGCCTCTGTTGGTCAGAGCAGGCTTATGGCCGCGTATGAAGCAGCATTTGGAAGGCATGACATTCGCGTGGGCCAGATGCTGCTTACCAAGGACGATTTCAGCGATCGTCGGCGGTACCTCAATGCGCGTAATACCTTGACGACTCTTTTGTCATGGGGAGTCATACCCATCATCAACGAAAACGACACCGTGGTGGTGGACGAGATAAAGCTCGGGGACAACGATAATCTGTCTGCCCTTGTCGCGGCCATGGCCGACGCAGACCTTCTGCTGACCTTATCCGACATAGAAGGGCTTCTTGATTGCGACCCGCGCACGAACGAAAACGCGTGTCTCATACCTGAGGTGGAGGAAATTACCGAGCAGATAAGAAGCTGCGCCGGCGCACAGCCTGGAAAGTATGGTCGAGGCGGCATGGTCTCCAAGCTTGATGCAGCGGAAAAAGTCAGGATTTCTGGCATCCCGATGATCATCGCGAAAGGCAAAGAGCCTGGGATCGTCAACAAGGTGCTTGAAGGCCGCGAATGCGGCACCATTTTTCTGCCGGCCAAAGAGAAAATATCCTCGCGGAAACACTGGATTCGCTACAACCTCGAACCAGAGGGTGAGATTCAAATTGATCCAGGAGCAGTGAAGGCCATCACGACAGGGTCGAGGAGTCTCTTGCCCAGCGGCGTGATAGGCATATCCGGTGAGTTTGAACACGGTTCGTCAGTGCTCGTCACAGACGAAGGAGGACATCGGATTGCCGTCGGATTGATCAACTACTCTTCGGATGAGTTGCAGAAGATCAAGGGCCGTCAAACCGCCGAGATAGATTGGATACTAGGATACAGGCGGAACGACGAAGTCATTCATGTCGATAATATGGTGATTATCTCGAATGCCCATGATTCTTCGTCAACGGAATATGCTGCGAGCTGACCACCTCAGACGCAGCGAATTTGACACCACGGATACCGAGCTCAACGCCATTGCAGCAGCAGAATAGACAGGATTCAGCAGGATGCCCCACCACGGGTAGAGCAATCCTGCCGCGATCGGTATGCCCAGCGAATTGTAAAAGAAAGCCCAGAAAAGGTTTTGCTTGACCACGCGCATCGTGAGACGTGAAAGACTGATTGCCTGGGCTACCAACCGTAGGTCGTCTTGAATCAAGGTGACATCAGACGCTTCCACAGCCACGTCTGCGCCAACTCCTATTGCAATGCCTATATCCGCAGCGGTCAAGGCGGGGGCGTCGTTGATTCCGTCTCCGACCATGCCGATGATGTGTCCCTTCTCTTGGAACTCTTTGATAATCCCTGCCTTTTCTCCCGGCAGTACTTGAGGTTTCACGATATCGATACCGAGCGAGGACGCGATCGCATTGGCGGCCGCAGCGTTGTCTCCAGTGATCATACCCACTGTCAATCCCATTTCCTTGAGACGAGAGACCGCCGGGGCAGCTGATTCACGGGGCGAGTCTGCCACGACAAAGAGGCCTAACGCCCGATTGTCTTCAGCGACCACGATCAAGGTGCTGCCGTCTTGGGACAAGTCGTGAGCTTTTTCGCGAAGTTCGCCTAGATCGACCTGTCGCGCCTCCATGAAATGAATGCTCCCCATCAAGAGCCGGCGTCCGTCGAGCATCCCCGTAATGCCCAATCCAGGTTCATACGCCCACTCGCGGATATCGAGCGATTTTGCGCCATCCACGCGAACTTTCTCGAGAATGGCTTTGCCGATTGGGTGCTCTGAATGCGATTCCAAAGAGTACGCGAGGTCCATAACCCTCGTGGAATCCGTACCCGGCTGGATTATGACATCTCGGACCTCCGGTTTTCCTTTGGTAAGGGTTCCTGTTTTGTCGAACATCATGACATCGACGTCGTGCGCTCTCTCCAAGCTTTCGCCGCCTTTGATAAGGATGCCGTGCTCCGCGCCCACGCCGGTACCGACCATAACCGCGGTTGGCGTGGCGAGTCCCATCGCGCAGGGGCATGCGATGACGAGTACGGCGACGCAGTTCAACAATGCCTGGCTAAATCCGGCGTTGGGCGCCAGGTAATACCACAATAGGAACGTCAGGGCAGCAATCACGAGTACAACCGGCACAAAGACGGCGGCCAGTCGGTCCGCGACGCGTTGGATAGGAGCCTTGGAACCCTGGGCTTCCTCCACGAGACGAATAATCTGCGCGAGAGCCGTTTCTGAACCCACCTTCGTCGCGCGGAAGGTTAAAAAACCCTCATTATTGATGGTTCCTCCAAAAACCTCGTCTCCCTCGGCCTTGACGACGGGCATGCTTTCCCCAGTCAGCATGGACTCATCCACAGTGGATCGTCCCTCCAACACCACGCCATCGGTGGGGATTTTTTCGCCTGGCCTCACTACGACATGGTCTCCCTTGAGCAAGGCGTTCGCCTGTATTTCCAGTTCCACGCCGTTGCGGATGACTCTTGCTGTGAGTGGTTTCAGGCTGATCAACTTTCTTATCGCGAGGGTGGTTCGACCTTTCGCGCGCGCCTCGAGGAATCGCCCCAGCAAAATCAGGGTGATGATCATGGATGCGGCATCGAAATACACAACCGGCGGATAAGACGATGAGAAGACAGAAGGAAAGCACACTGACAGCGCAGAAAAAAGGTACGCTGACAGGCCCCCCAGCGCGACCAGCGTATTCATGTCGGCTGTTTTCTGTTTGAGGGCCTTCCATGCGCCCCTTATAAAGCGATCGCCTACCCAAAAAACTACAGGCGTCGTCAAGACGAACAGGAGCGCAAGGCGGACCGAGTCAGGAACATGGACAAAGTGGTTCCAACCTTCGTGCATAGAACCGAAGTGGATCACGATGCTCAGGACAATTCCCACAGATAGCTTGGTTTTGAGGTCCCGAATCTCCCCTTCGGCCATGAGGTCTGTTTGCTCAGGGGTCAAATCGCTCGCAAGCCCAAGATATTCATAGCCTGCGTCGTCCAGAGCTTTGGCGACCGACGCCAGATCGAGCTGATCGCCGTCAAACACGAGGCGGGCTTGGGACGTGGCCAAGTTCACTGCGACATCGGTCACATGGGGGACGTGACGGAGGGCATTTTCGACCCTTCGCACGCACGCCGCGCAGCTCATTCCGCCCACGCCTACCAGAGCAGTTTTGGCCCGAGGCGGCGCAATAGGTCCTATGGGAGCGCCGTCGTATCCAATGTCATGCAGTTTTTTCACGATCTGGTCTGAATTTGTAATGCCAGGATCGAAATCAACGACCATTTTCTGGGTCGCCAGATTTACCGACGCCTTTTCAACACCCGGTAGGGCGTTTATTCCCTGTTCGATCCTCCGCACACACGCGGCGCAACTCATTCCTTTGATAAAATAGCTTTGCTTATGCAAGCTCGTAGCCTGCCTTTTCTATCTTGTCTCGCACCGCATTCATGTCCAGAGACTCTGTATGTTCAAGTACAGCGGTCCCAGTATTCAAATTGACTTCGACGTTTTTCAAACCTGGTAGGCTCTGCAGAGCCTTGGAGACGGCTTGAACACAGTGATTACAGGACATGCCTTTGATATGGATGGTTGTGGTCATGATACGTGCGCTCCTTTCGCCTGTTTTTTTGTCAATCGTCTGAAGCAGCGTCAGATGTCTCCTTTTGTCGCTTCCAGAAAGCCATCAAACCGTCCTTGCCGAAGAAGATTTGAACAAGCTCCCAGCCGTCGCCTCCACGCTGGTTTAACTTTTCAGCAAGAATAGCGACCTCGTGTCCTTGTACATCCTGCAAGGTACAATCGCCTTTCTCGGTGCAGAAGTACACGATCTGGCGAAATTCTTCTGCACCGTGCGTCGTTATCTCGTATTCGAAACTCTTCATTGCGCACCTCTTTGACTGGGGTTTGCTGCCATTCATTTGTTTGAAGGTAATGCATCACGAGGCGTCATACAATACCCCCTGGGCGTTTGATAGGCTTGTACTCGCCCGTTTTGATGTTGACTTTGGGCATCATGAATGGCACTTTTGCATAAAATCCAAGCAAACGGCCGTAAAATGTCTCAAGGCCAGAAACAAGGCCCGACCGAGTCCGCCGGAAACTATGGGAGCGCCGGCAGGTACCCGCCTCGACGTGACAAATGTCTCTGAGACGAACCGTTTCTCCCTGTAACAAGGGTCTTTTCTAGAAACCGAATGTGAGGAGCCTCGCATGCTGAAAGATTACCCAAAAACGATTGTCACAAAGGATGGCACTCTGGTGAGGTTAAGGCCGGTGGCGCCCGGGGACGAGGAAGGTTTGATGTCTTTCTTCGCGGAGATTCCTTTAGATGAACAGTGGTTTTTGAGAGAAAAGCTGACCGACCCAGCGTTTCTTAAGAAGTGGATGACCAGACTGGATTATGATGAAATGCTGCCCATCATTGCGGTGAAGGACGATGACAACACGATCATCGCGAACCTGACCCTGTACCGGTTCTCATCTCCTTCTATTCGGCATGTCGTGCACCTCCGAACTACGGTTCATCCTAAATTTCGGGCGATGCGGCTCGGGAGCTGGATGATTCTGGATAGCGTGAAATTAAGCATGGACCTCGGCGTGCAGAAGATAATCGCAGAGTTTGTCGCGGGGGTGGAAGAAGCCGCAATAGCAGCAGCTCACAAGCTTGACTTCCACGAGGAAGCGGTCTTGAAAGACTACGTGAAGGACAGACACGGTACGTATCGAGACCTCATTATAATGGTGAAGAATCTTCATCAAGACTGGAGTGATTTTTGAACCAGGCGTTTGAGGAAGCCCCACAGCTCGAGGCGCCCCCGAAAGTCTTGACGGTGGAATCGCCGCGAGGTCGTATCACGGTGCGCGCCCAATACCCTCCCGGCTCTTTCAAGGGGTTAGAAATGGAGAGCGGGCTTGGGCATTTTGCCCACTACTCGTCTATCATCAAGGACGTCAATTCCTTTGAGAAAGCCGCGCAGAAGAGAGGCGGCCGAGTCACGCTTGCGGTGCTCGAACCCAATCTCGTAGTGGGATATGGACTTTGTTGGTATCCTGATGAGACGGACAGATGGAGTCTCCTTGGCGATCTCATGTACGAAATGGCGGCTGTTGAAGTGAGCCGCAATTTTCGGGGCATGCGCCTCGCCAGGCTCATAATGGACGCCACCATGGATGACGATTTTTTTGAAGATAAGATAACCTATATGATGGGCCTGTCATGGCATTGGGATTTGGAAGGCAAAGGCATGACCGCAGCTGAATACCGGAGACTCATGATGGACCTGTACAGACGCTATGGCTTTCGAGAAGTGTACACCAATGAGCCAAATATTGCCCTTAGGCCAGAAAATGTCATGATGATACGCATTGGATCAAGAGTATCAGAGGAAGATCAAAAGAGATTCCGCTATTTGAGATTTGGCATCAAACCCAAGCAATGAGAAATATCCGACGCCGCCAAGCCAGAGTGTTTCCAAAGGTTGAAAACTAAAATTGAAGCGCTGTATTGACTCTTCGAGTTGAGTATCATAAAATATTATAGGTTCACCATTCCTGTGACGCTGTCCACACGATCTTCATTCGGCTGCGAATGAGCCGAAAGGAGGGACGCATGTCGAAAGTAGGAATCGCTCTTATCTTAGTCGTTCTGTGTATGTACGGAACGGCATCAGGTCAATCGCTTCTAGATTCGGTATTTGGACCGAGCGGTCTCGGCGTCTGGGGCGCGCCTCAAGCCGGGCAGCAGTTTGACGATCCCCGTTACTACGGCGGAAACGCTGGCGCGGATCCAAACCAACAAGTGCTCCAGCCAACCCAGCCGGGTTATCCCCAAGGCTACGACCAGCAATATCCGCAGCAGGCCTACGGATATGGACAGCAACCCCAGAGTCCGCCGCCGCAGTATTATCCGCAAGCCCCCGGCCAGCCAATAGCGCCGCCGCAATACGGACCGCCGCCTGTACAAGCTCCGCCTCAAGGCCCAGCGAGCGTGCAAAGGCCCGCGCCAAGGACCGCTGCTCAGCCCCAAAGACAACGCAGCGCTCCACAGCGGGCTGCAACGGCTCCCCCGCCGCAGGAAGCAGGGGGAAAATTTGGGGATCCATTGCCTCCTGGCGCGGTGAGAATTACTACTTCCACGCCGGAAGGGACCGTCGTGCAATATTATCCGCCGTCGGGCGCGGCAGAGGGCGAGCAGACGTATGCTCAGCGACCGCGGCCTCGAGCCGCTTCTTCTCGAGCGCCGAGGACTGAGCATCAGGCGACGCAAGCTCAGGCGGAAACGCCAGGCCGTTCATCCATTGCCATGCCCAAGCCGGTTCCCATACCTCAGGGTCAGGACCCCAGAAGCGGCTGGACGCCCAACCAGTGACAACGGCGTGCTGAGCCCCTGACAGATCATCCATGGTGCACGTAATCAGTGGCCCCAAATGGGGCCATTGTCTTTGAGAGCCCCGGGGATTTCCGCGTCGTCGTGTTTTGTGGGGTCTTGATTGGACGCCCGCTGCAAACAACCAAAGGGAATATGCTCAGGCATGGTGTGTGGTCATTGTGGTCAGCAAAGGCGCTGCCTTGTCTTGACGCGAAGCCGCCGTCGGCATAGTCTAACAAAGAGATCATCAACTCTCCTCACATTCTTGATCAGGAGCGTCGAAGATGTTTACATCCCCCTCGAAGAGGGAATCGTGCGGTATTTTCGGAATTTACGGCGCCGAGGATACGGCTCGTCTCATCTATTTAGGATTGTACGCCTTACAACATCGAGGTCAAGAATCAGCAGGCATTGTCGTGGCAGATGGGACGAAGGTCGTCTCGCACAAGGGCATGGGGCTTATATCGGATGTATTTAAGGACGGCTCGCTGGACAAACTGGTTGGCTCCATGGGCATCGGCCACGTGCGCTATTCAACCACAGGGAGCTCCATGCTCCGGAATGCCCAACCCTTTCTCGTGGAACAGATCGACAGGAGCTTCGCACTCGCCCACAATGGGAACATAGTCAATATCGCGGGATTGCGACGAAAATTAGAGGCCAGGGGAGCAATTTTTCAAACCTCCACCGATTCCGAATTAATTGCGCACCTCATCCTCCACAAAAAGGGCCTATTGGAAGACAGGATTGCAAAGGTTTTCGAGGAACTGAAAGGCGCCTGGTCTCTTGTGTTTCTGACGCCGAAACGAGTGTTGGCTGCGAGGGACCCTTTTGGCTTCCGCCCTCTCTGCATCGGAAAAAAAGGTGATGCCATTGTCTTTGCGTCTGAAACATGTGCATTGGACATTATCGAAGCCGAGTACATTCGCGACGTTGAGCCTGGTGAAATCGTCCTTGCTGACCATAACGGAATTGAATCCATCAAGGGTCCCAAAAAATCCCACACCGCAATGTGTATCTTTGAGTACATTTATTTTTCCAGACCCGACTCCACGATTTTTGGACATGGAGTGTACATGGTTCGAAAACAGCTCGGCCTCCAGGCGGCTCTAGAAAGCAACGTCATGGGCGCGGATTTGGTCGTTCCGATGCCTGCCTCCGGCAATTATGCAGCTCTTGGCTTTGCGCAAGGCAGCGGCCTCCCCTTCGAGTATGGAGTCATCCGTAATCATTACGTAGGGCGAACCTTTATACAGCCGTCGGCGTCGGTCCGTAATCTCGGGGTCAGGCTGAAGTTGAACCCAGTGAGGGAGATTTTGGAGGGCAAGAAAGTCGTCGTGGTGGATGATTCGATTGTGAGAGGCACGACGAGCAGGCTCCGTACGCGTGCACTTCGAGAAGCGGGCGCCAAGGAAATTCACATGCGCATCAGTTGTCCGCCCATCCGCTACCCCTGCTTTTACGGGATCGATTTCTCCAGCAAGGGTGAGCTCATCGCATGCAACCACACTGTCGAGCAAATCCGGGAATATATCGGCGCGGATTCCCTTGCGTACCTTAGTCTTGAAGGCATGTTCAAGGCCATGCCTCATCCGCCGGAAAGTTTTTGCACGGCCTGTTTCACAGGGAAGTACCCCATCAAAATTACCGATGACGCAACCAAACTATGCCTCGAATGCCGCGTAGATGATCCCAGCCCATGGAAATGATGACAGCCAACCCGTGATGACCTTTGCTGAAAATCGATCACTGATGTGGACATTGCGAGCCCATAGGGGTGCTCAAAGTTTATCGCGAGATCGCTGCGCTTTTCTCGCAACGACGCATGGATAACTTTTTCGTCATTGCCACGAAGCAATCGCAGTCCATATCAATAGAGCAAATAGGCATTTGTCCAATTCGCGATTCGCTTCGAGAACAGCTATGCAGCCGTTCTCGCAAGCGTTGAACAATTCGCTGACGCTCGTGTCATTTCGAGCGCAGCGGAAAATCTTCTCCCAGTGGCTCAGATTCCTCAGTCGCAAGGCGTCTTCTCGCCAGTACTGATGCGACAGCGAGATCCACTGGGGTCGTGATCTTTATATTCTCGTACGAGTCCTCCACGATGATTACGGGACGGCCTAACCTCTCCACCAAAGAGGCGTCATCCGTGGAGTGAAAACCTATTCGCAGGGCTTCCTCATGGGCTTCTAATATCAGGTTGGTCTGAAAGGACTGAGGGGTATGGGCGAACCACAACTCATCTCGGCTCACAGTCTCGAGGCTCTCCCCGACTTTTCTTTTGACCGTTTCTCGTACGGGTACCGCAGCAATCGCCGCCCCAGAAAGATGGGCGGTGTGAATGGTCCTCGTAATGGTTTCAAGAGCAACAAACGGCCGCACCCCGTCGTGAATCACTACCACATCTGTGTCGCTCAGGTGTACAAGCCCATTGTAAACGGACTGCTGCCTCGTATCGCCCCCTGCAACAACCTTTATCTCTTTATCGGTGTGGCATGCCGACACGATATGCTCAGCGCACAAAGCAGCGTGGTCTGTGGGTATGGTAATGACGATTTTTTGTATTAGTGGATGATCGACGAATGCCTTGAGCGTTCTGAGGAGAATAGGGACGCCTTCAATCTCCAGAAATTGTTTTGGGACCGAAGTCTTCCCCATTCGCTTTCCCCGGCCGCCGGCCGTAATGAGACCACCAACGATCACTTGTGCGCCTTTCATAAGGTTATGAAACCCGTCCCAATGACGAACAAAAAGGGACCTGTCAACGACAAGTCCCTTTTGTTATTATTATTTTTTATGAGCGTCAAGACCGCGCAGGCAATTTTTCAGCCCGAGGGGAAGAGTCCAGGATCAGTCAGAATCATCATCTCCGCATGTGCAATGCGAAAGGACCCATGCTCGAATACGCGCTACACTGGGAAAGTAGTTCGGTTCTGCAAAGCCTCTTTTCTTGCATTTTCGAATGGCTTCGTCCTCGTTTTGCACTGAAAAGTAATCTGAACACTTGTTGCAATTTTTTTCTGGCACATACTTCCAGCACACGACGTATATCACCCTTTGGCTTAACGCCATCTCCGGAAACATGAATATACCAAGGGCCACAAACGGAATGAGCAACTTCAGAAACCGCTTCATCGTACTATCCCTCCCTCAGTTGTTTTATTCGCACTGACATGCGGGCAACAAAGTTCATTCTAATTGGGCCTCTCCCCATTGTCAATGTTGGTCATTCGAGAGAAATCTGGTATGAGGTAGAAGGGTCTGCGATGATTGACAAGACCAACAGCCTTCTGTAAGAGAGAATCATGACACCGCAAAAATCCTTACCATCTATGTTCTTGCTGGGGAACGAAGCCATTGCGAGGGGCGTCATCGAGGCGGGATGCACAGTCGCAGCGGCATATCCGGGCACGCCCTCCTCGGAAGTGCTGGAATCCCTCGTGAAATGGAAAAAGAGCCTCCATCACCCCATTTATCTTGAATGGTCGGTCAATGAAAAGGTCGCTTTTGAGACCGCGTACGGGGCCTCGCTCGCCGGGTCGCGCAGCATGGTTGCGATGAAGATGGTGGGGCTGAATGTGGCGAGCGATTCTGTTTTAAGCGCAGCCTATTTAGGCGTACGAGGCGGTCTGGTGATTGTGGTGGCAGATGATCCTGGCCCCCATTCGAGCCAAACTGAACAAGATAGCCGTTTCTTTGCATGGTTTGCAAAGCTCCCCGTCCTCGACCCTTGCAATCCACAAGAGGCAAAAGAAATGGCAAAATTGGCTTTCGATCTCTCCGAGCGATATGAGGCGCCTGTCATTTTAAGGCCGTGCCTCAGGGTTTGTCACGCTCGCCAGAACGTGCCCCTCGGCAATCCCCAGCCAGTGGCAGACGCGGGGCAATTCAAAAAAAATTGGCAGCGCTGGGCTGCCATACCAAAATTTCGGCTGGCGCTGCATGGAGAGCTCAACCAAAAGCTCGCGAAGATGCGGCTGACTGAGCCATTCGCGCAGCCTGAGCAAGCGGCGGGAGACGGCCACGCTGCCCTCGCGATCATCACTTCCGGCTCGGTTTCTTCCCACGTGAGAGACTTGGTTCGAACGGATCCGACAGCCTATCCTGTTGACGTGTATAGGGTGCGCATGCCTTTCCCAGCTCACGGGGAAGCTCTTCAAAACATTGTCGATGCGCATGCAAAGACATTGGTCATCGAGGAAACATACCCTGTATTGGAGCTTCATCTCAAAGATCGGCGCAAGGTGATGGGCCGGCTGACAGGAGATGTGCCGGAGCAGGGTGAACTGACCCCGGAGATCGTTCACCATCTCGTTGCCAAGGCCCTGGGAGCAGACTCGGGCGAAAAAACTGCGCCCGAGATTAAGGCGCGGCGACCTTCGTTGTGTCCGGGTTGCCCTCACCGCTCCGCGTTCTTTCTGATCAAGAAGGTATTCCAAAAGGCCATATACACCGGAGACATAGGGTGTTACACCCTAGGTATAAATATGGGCGCTGTTGACACGTGTCTGTGTATGGGGGCGTCCATAGGTATGGCAGGAGGCTTTGTCCATTCTCCCCTACAAAGGGAAAACTCTACTGTCGTTGCCACCATTGGGGACTCGACTTTTTTCCATGCCGGCGTCCCCGCGCTCATCAACGCGGTTCACACAAAGGCGCCCTTTGTTCTGGTCATCATGGATAACGGAACAACGGCTATGACAGGCGGGCAACCAACTCCTGCTCATCAGGAGCTTGCCGATGGGTCCCCTGGAGTCGCCGTGAACATCGAACAGGTGGTACGCGGGTGCGGGGTCGAATTCTGCGAGGTGGGAGACCCGTATGATTATGCGGGCTTCGAGTCGCTCCTCACCGACGCCAAAGATTATACTTACGGGAAGAGGAAAGGGGTCTCGGTAATTATCGCGCGACGCCCTTGCGTCCAATATGCCAGAGTCGCTCCATCAGAGGACAAATTTGTCGTGGGAGATGAGTGCGATCGATGCATGACGTGCATTCGAGACCTTGAATGTCCTGCTATCTCCTTCATTAAGCCGGAAAAAAAGATTTTCATAAACTGGGACCTTTGCAACAGTTGCGGATTCTGCTTCCAGATGTGTCCATCTCACGCCATAAAAAAGGTAGCTGTGCATGACTGAACTGATACTCTGCGGAAGGGGCGGTCAAGGCATCGTGTTCTTGACCCGGCAACTCGGGCAAATCCTCACCGATCTAGGACGCGATGTCATCTCGTCTGAAACCCATGGGATGGCTGTAAGGGGTGGATCGATCAATAGTCACTTGCGAATAGGCCCCTTCTTGTCGCCGCTCATTCCTTTCGGGAACGCGGATTTCCTCATATCCCTCGATCAAGGCGAAACCGGAAACAATATCCACTTTCTCAAGCCCAACGGTGTAGTCGTGGAAAATTCGGTCATGGCCGGAGAGCCGGGTTTCAAAAGGATCGACGCTTCCGGCATCGCCCGTTCCCTTGGGTCCGTCCGGCTGGAGAATGTGGTGATCCTAGGCTACTCCTCAACGTTGCCTGGCTTCCCTTTGTCTCCCGCAGAAATACGGTCCCACCTGGAAAAAGAACCGCGGGAAAGGATTAGAGTGCAGAATCTCGCGGCATTCGATGCGGGCGTACAGGCATCTTCAGAGTCGTCGTAGTGATCCACGTCGCGCTGCACCATGAAGTGTTCAGCGGCGTGTAGCGTCCAAGGAGGTCGGCCGATACTATTATCGAACAAAAATTCAAGTCGGAGGAGTCGTGGGAAGAGAAGAAGTTTTAGTCAACTTGGCTGACAGGCTGCTAGACTTTGACGAAGCCTCGTTGGCCGCACTGCAAGAAAAATATCTCAAGAAGGTTTCTGACTTCACACCCACCAGAGAGTGGGAACGGGCCGTGATTGTGTATTTCATGATCAACTCTGTGCGGGTGAAAAACAAGATATTTAATGAGAGGTTAGCGGAGAAATATGGCAAGGACACGCCAGCAATTGTAAGAAATTTACTAAAAGTAGTAAAATAGACCTATTACTGCACATCTTTTATTCTAGTTTTGGCTATTAGCCTGAAATGGCTTTTGTTTATTTGTTTTGGAACTTTTTTCTCGCTTGATTTTCTTACAAAAAAAAGTATAATATGCGGTGTGTTAATATAATCAGTTGTTCGGCGTATATCTGTCAGGCGCTGCCTGGAAGGGAAAACGGCTTCGAACGCTGGTAGCCTCCTGCTGGGACGCTTCGGCCGAAAGGAGACTCGTGATGGATCGGCATAGGCTTTGGTTGGTCGGGTTAGCCCTCGTCGTGCTCGCCTTTGGAAACAGCGTATGGGCTCAATGGACGGACGGACAAGACTATTCGAATAGTTACAATACATCCAGTTTTATACAAGCGCCTTCTGGAAGTTTGGATGGGAACTCTCCACCGGTGTACTATCCCGATTGGTACAATTATTTAGACAATCTTCAACGGCAAGGCGGATATGAGGCCGTCACGGGGAATTATCCGAACTCAGTACCGATGACAAGTTATTATCCCGCGTCTCCTTCGAGCCAGAGCTATGGCCAGACCGATCAGGGGGGACAACAGGGTATGTATTCTTCTCCTGACCAGTACAACTCCTATTACGGCGCGGCGTCTCAGCAACAAGCGTATCAGGGGTATCAGCAGGGCCAATACCAAGGATATCAGGCCAGCGCTGCTGCGCCCCAAAGACAGGCTGCCACAAGCAAGAAGCAGTCATCGAGTTCAAAGAAGCGCGCCACGACGGCCGCCCAGCAGGCCAGCGTTGCTGCGCCGCAACAATACGATCAACAAGCATATCAGCAGTATCAGTACCCCCAAGGATACCAGCAGCAGACATACCAGCAGCCGGGTTATGGGGCATGGCAACAGCAGCCCTATGGGCAGGGTTATCAACAGCAACCGAATTATTATGGTCAGGGGGCTCAGCAGCAAGCTTATGGACAGCAACCGCAGGAGGCTGCTAGCCAGCAGTCTCCGTACTCTTCTGATCCTTTGATTCAGGAGGCCCAGAGGAAGGCATACGAGAGAGCTGTGGCGCGTCAGCGCGCGGCGGAGCTGGCAGCGCAGCAAGCGGCTGCAGCCCAGGAGCTCCAACAAACACAGCAGATGTACCTCGCAGCGCAGCAGAAGCTTCGCGAGCAAGAACAAAGACAGCGCGCTTTGCAGGAGGAATACCACAAGAAGGCGGTGAGTGAAGCTTACGAGCAATTGCGGGCGGCTCAGCAGAAATATTACGAACTGATGGGCGTGGCCGGAGAATCCGGCCAGTCTGCTCAGGGCGCTCAAGTGGCCAGTCAAGCTCCTCAGCAAGCCCCTCAGCCCGCGGCGCGATACCCGCAGCAGGGGTATTCCGGTCCAGCTCAGCCAATGCAGTATCCGCAGGCCGCTCCAGCATCTCAGCAGCCCATGCCAGGGCCTTCATCCCAGCAGGGTTACCCCATACCTGCAGCGTCGGCTCCGTCAAGCCAAGGAACGCCCTATACCCAAGCCCCGCCGACTCAGCAGCCGACTCCCCTCCATGTCCAGGGCGCCCCCCAGCAGCAAAGCGGAGGAGGTCTTTGGTCTGCTCTCAAAGAGATCTTTTCCCCTACAATGCCTGTAATGAGTCCATCCCAAAAGGGCAGCTCCTTCGGACCTAAGGCCAACAAAAATCCGGTTGACGAATATTGAGAGAGGAGGGCATGCGTGCGTTGCGTGCGCATGCCCCAAATTCCTTGATAGAGCCCTAGAGTCTGTTGCGACGGGGAGCCATGCGGCTCTCGAGTTTTGTCCCGCGACACATTTCGG
>Ga0078972_1001301_pt1 | contig 94761 bp, 101 predicted proteins | sample YelNatPaOPGAMG01_FD_67568 | JGI IMG/M metagenome (GOLD analysis project Ga0078972, IMG submission 67568) | Hot spring thermophilic microbial communities from Obsidian Pool, Yellowstone National Park, USA - OP-RAMG-01 (SPADES assembly) (version 2) | ecosystem: Environmental > Aquatic > Thermal... | reverse complement strand
TGCTCAGACGCCATCAAACGGGAATCCTCGCCTACTTCAATCTCAGAATCGATAACGGCATCGTCGAAGCCATGAATAACCATGCCAAGGTGATCAGCCATAGAGCCCGTGGTTACCGACACGAACACACCTTCTCCCTGGCCCTAATCCATGGCCTCGGAAAGCTTCAACTCCCACAATGTCAGCACAAATTCTTATGAGGAGCCTAAAATAAAAACTGGCTTCGTATTCCGCCGAAGGCGGAAAGGAAAAAATTGGAAACAAAATTTTCATTTTGCGCGTTGCTTTGCAACGCCGAATCGCCGCCTGCTGGACAGAAAACTGATTTTTGATTTTCAAAAACCGTTTGATTTTGTGCCGAAATATACGGAAAAATGCGAGCGAAGCCCCGCTGAAGGCGGGGCGAGCGAGCAAACAAATTCCCCCAGAAATGATAAAAGTTGCATCTGGTCGGGGCGAGAGGATTTGAACCTCCGACCCCCTGCGCCCAAGGCAGGTGCGCTATCCAGGCTGCGCCACGCCCCGATTGGGATTTACATAGCATAAACGGGAGGTGAAGACAAGGAGAAGATACCCGGCCTTCGGCCCAAGGCCGCGGCCCTCTTTTCGGACGATCAGGAACCCAAAAGATCCCGCAACAGGGTCCGCATCTTCTTCAGGGCCTGCCCCCGGTGACTGATTTGGTTTTTCCTTTCCAAAGGGAGTTCGGCCATGGTCTTCCCCCATTCCGGGAGGGAAAAGATCGGATCGTAACCGAATCCCTGTTCCCCTTTCGGGGCTTGGGTGATGCGGCCTTCACAGACCCCTTGGGTCTCCAGGGTCCGTCCTTGAGGATCGCAATAGACCAGGTGGCAGACGAAGCGGGCCGTGCGTTTTTCTTCCGGCAGGCCCTGCAACAAGGCGAGCAGTTTTTCGTTGTTCTGTTTATCCGTGGCCTGAGGCCCGGCGAATCGGGCCGAAAAGACCCCTGGGGCCCCGTTTAGAGCGTCCACCACCAGACCGGAATCGTCGGCCAAAACCGGAAGCCCCAAAACCTGGCAGACGAAACGGGCCTTTTTCCGGGCGTTTTCGGAAAAGGTGGCCCCGTCTTCTTCGATCTCCGGCAGGTCGGGGTAATCGGCCAATGAGTGAAATTCAACCCCAGGCAAACCCAAGGCCTTTTCGATTTCCCGCACCTTTCCCCGATTTCGAGTGGCCAACACCAGGATCATGAGCCGAGGACCTGCCGCTGAAGGCGGGTCAATTGTTCGATCCCGGAGGCGGCCAGGGCCATCATCTCTTCAAAGGCCTCCTTGGGAAAAGGGCGCCCCTCCGCCGTACCTTGGATCTCGATGAACTGCCCGCCCCCGGTCATGACGAAATTGCAGTCCACCTCGGCCCGGGAATCCTCCTCATAATCCAGATCCAGATACGGTTGCCCCTCGACGATCCCCACACTGATGGCGGCCACCGAGTCCAAAATAGGGTTTTTCGGGATGGAGACCTGTTTCATCAAATAATCCACGGCGTCCACCAGGGCCACATAAGCCCCGGTGATCGAAGCGGTCCGGGTCCCGCCGTCGGCCTGGATCACGTCGCAGTCGATCCAAAAGGTCCTTTCGCCGATGAGGTTCAAGTCAATGATCGCCCGCAGTGACCGGCCGATGAGGCGTTGGATCTCGTGAGTCCGGCCGCCCACCCGACCCTGGGTGGATTCCCGGGCGGTGCGGGTCTGGGTCGCCCTGGGGAGCATGGCGTATTCGGCCGTAACCCAGCCTTTGCCCTTGTTCCGTAAAAAGGGAGGGACCTTTTCTTCTATGGTGGCGGTGCAGATGACTTTGGTCTCCCCCAATTGAATCAAGACCGACCCTTCGGCATGTTTGATGTAATTTCGGATGATGCGGACCGGCCGCATCTCCTCCGGTTTCCGGCCGTTCGGACGCATAAGTTCGGCTCCTTTTCCATGAAAAAGAGAAAAAGTAATCCCCCGGCCCCTCCCTTGTCAAGGCTTTTCTCTGTCCCCCCAAAAGGGCCTTGACTTTTCCTTCGTCGGGACGTCAAATAAGAATATTCCATACCAGGAAGCGATTTTCCTAAAAAGGAGCCGCCCATGAAAGAAGAGAACGATTCCCTTTCCCTCTGGGATCGGCCGGAAATCCATTCCCTCATCTTTTTCCCCCGGCGCGACTTTGGAGCACCCCTCCCGCCCGGGGTCCAGGAATTGTTTTTTTCCGTAGCCCCGGGCATCTCCATCGGGGCCCGTTTTTATCCTGCCAATCCCGCCGATCCCTTGTTGTTCTTTTTCCATGGGAACGGTGAGATCGCTTCCGATTACGACGAGGCCGGGGCCGCCTACCAGGAATTGGGTCTTTCTTTGATGGCCTTTGATTACCGAGGCTACGGCAAAAGCAACGGCACCCCCAGCGTGCGGACCCTCCTCGCCGACGCCCTGACCGCCTTTGACCAGGCCTGGGAATGGTTGGAAGCAAGGGGATACAGCGGCCCTTTGATCGTCATGGGCCGTTCCTTGGGCAGCGCCCCGGCCCTGGAAATCGCCTGCCAAAGACAGGAACGGATCACCGGACTGATCATCGAGAGCGGCTTCGCCTCTTCCCGGCCCCTTCTGGAATTGATGGGCTTGGGTCCCTTGATCCCGCCGGGTCCGATCCAAGACGGTTTCGACAATGCGGCCAAGATCGAAAAGGTCAATCAGCCGACCCTGATCCTCCACGCCCAGCGCGACGAATTGATCCCCTTGGAGCAGGCCGATCTCCTGCTCAAGCACTCCGGGGCCAGGAAAAAAGAAATGATCATCATCCCCGGCGCCGGACATAACGACATCCTCGCCCGCTGCGGAATGGAGTATTTCCGAACCATCGCCCGCTTCGTCATCGGTCTGAAACGCCGAGGGAAATGATTTTCCCATGAAGGCCCTGGAAGGCATTCGGGTCCTGGATTTGAGCCAAGGGTTCGCCGGCCCCTACTGCACCAAACTGCTGGCCGCCTTCGGGGCCGAGGTGATCAAGGTCGAGCCTCCGGGTCAGGGGGATTGGTCCCGCCGGATCGGTCCTTTCGGAGCAAACGGATCCGATCCCGAGACCAGCCCCGCCTTTCTCTATCTGAACACCGGAAAAAAGGGGATCACCCTCAATATTGAGCACCCTGCCGGGCGGGACCTCTTGCGACTTCTGGTCCAGGAAGCGGATGTGGTCGTGGAAAGTTTTCGGCCCGGATATTTGGCCGGTCTGGGCCTGGGTTATACAGATCTTTGCCGCATCCGACCCGATTTGATCATGGCCTCCGTCACCGATTTCGGCCAAAGCGGTCCGTATCGGGACTACAAAGGGGGCCGCCTGCCGATCCTGGCCTTAAGCGGCCACCTCTACATCACCGGCGAACCGGACCGGGAGCCTTTGGCCTACGGCGGGGAATTTTACGCCTATCAAGGCGGACTTTACGCCTATATCGGCATCTTGGCCGCCCTGTTCCACCGACCGACGAACCGGCGGGGTCAACATCTTGACATCTCCCTCCTGGAAGGCATGACCTCTCTGCACCAGTTCACCGTCAACCGTTATGTCTATTCCGGGACCGTGCAAAGGAGAAGCGGCAACCGCCATCCCTTCCTCCATCCGGTGACCCTCTATCCCTGCCGGGACGGCTGGGTGTCCATCGCGGCCGTAAGCGACGACCAGGCCGAACGGCTCCTGACCCTGATGGAGATGCCCCATCTCTTAAGCGACCCCCGCTTCCGGGACGGCCTTTCGCGCCGCCTTCATGCCGATGCCTTTGATGAAGCGGTGAAACCCTGGTTCCGCAACAGGACCCGCCGGGAGATCGTGGACCTCTGTCAAGAATGGCGGGTCCCGGCCGCACCGGTCAACGACCCGGCCGATCTCCTCCAAGAGGAACAACTACAGGCCCGCCGCTTCTGGCAGGACCTGGACCACCCTCGTGCCGGACCTCTCCGTTATCCGGGCCCGCCTTTTCTGCTCCCCGCCTGCCCGGCCGAATACAGCCGTGCGCCTCTTTTGGGTGAGCACAACGAAGTCGTCTATCGGGACGGACTGAAAATTACGGAGGAACGCCTGCTACAATGGAAAAACGAAGGGGTCCTTTGAAGGTTATGCCTCGGAGAAAGGCCTTCCCTCAGGAAAGGCCCGAGCGATGATCTCCTCCGCCTCGGCCACCTGCCCCTTGGTCAGACCGAAACGGACCGTTCCCCTGGGATAGGCCGGACCCTCGGCCCAAAAGATCAGGCGTCTTTGAAACCTCCCCTTTCGGATCTCCACCCGTTTGACCATCCGGTAGGGGATTTCGAAATTGAAGCGGTGGTGGGCCAGGAGTTCCTCGCGGCTCATGGATGGATAACGGGCCAGCCGCTCTTCCGGGGACTCCCTCGGCTCCAACCGTCGGATCTTCCGGCTCATCCCGTCACCGAAAAGCATCTCTTTCAAACCGAACCGCATGGGCAGGTCCGCGGGGTGGTGGACGATGAGGGCCAGGACCCTTTCCGTGGTGAAGATCAAATCATAAACGATGTCGAAGGTGTGCCCTGTCACCTCGGAAAGAAAACCGATCCGCCTTTCCATTTCCTTTCTTGATCCTTTCCTTTTCCGGCACGGCCTTCCCGTGAGGCGGCTTGCCTTTTGCCTCCGGCGATCTTACCTTATGCTCAAGTCCTCCAGGTCGCTACCTTCATCGGGGGCGACGATCTTATGAGACCACAACCGTACCGAGAAGTCAATGGAGAGAAAGGAGACCCATGATCCGCTATCAGGGCGTCCATCATTTGGCCATGGCCACAGGGGATATGGACCGCACCGTCCGCTTCTGGCGGGACCTGTTGGGGATGCGCCTCGTCTTGGCCCTGGGCAAACCCGGTTATCGTCACTACTTTTTTGAGATATCCGAAAACGATCTCATCGCCTTTTTCGAATGGCCCGGCGTTTCGCCCGTGGAGGAGAAGGAGCACGGATATCCGGTGAAAGGGCCCTTCATCTTCGACCATGTCTCCTTCGGGGTGGAAGAGGACGAAGATCTTTGGGCCATCAAAGACCGCTTGACCGCGGCCGGTTTCGAGGTCTCCGAGGTCATTGACCACGGATTCATCCACTCTATTTATACCTTTGACCCCAACGGCATACCCATTGAATTCAGTTGCCCCGTGCCCGGTGTGGATCCGCGGCGCAAACCCCTCGTTGCCGATCCGGCCCCTCCTTCGGCGGCCCGGGAAGGTCCCGAGCCCCAGGCGGGGATCTGGCCCCAAGAGACCCTCCCCACGCCCAAAGAAAAACGAAAAGTCTATCCCGGCGTGGGCAGTGAACTCTTCCACGGCATTCAGAAAGACTAAGCCTTTAAGGTTTGAGGATCTCCAGCTCGAACTCGATGTTCATGGCCGGGAAGATGAAGGCGAAGAGTTTTTCATAATAAAGGGGGAACCGATTGGCCAAGAAGGAGACGCCGTCCCAGCGGTGCAGCTTCCAGAAATGGATCTTGACCTTGACCTTGCGGAAAAGGACCTTCGCCTCGTAGGCGTATTCGCCAAAGCCGCCGCAGAGATAATCCAAGGATTGGGTGTTGAAAAAGTGTTTGTGCGTAGGGTCGCCGAAAGCGAGGGTGCTGGAAAAATGGGGGACTCGCAAAAAAAGGCGTCCGCCCTTCTTTCCCACCCGGTGCAATTCTTCCAAAGTGCGGAAAACGTCGGAAACATGTTCGAGGACATCCAAACCGTAGATGCAATCAAAAAGATCGTCTTTTAAGGGATAGGGGAACCGATCCAGATCGTGAATGATGTCGGCCTGGGACCGGGGATTCTTGTCCAGCCCCACGGCCCCCGGCCTCTTCCTGGTGCCGCAGCCCACATCCAATGTTCTCATCCGGGGTCTTCCTTCTTGCCTTTCCCGCCTGTTTTCCTGGTTTCCAAGGTAAGGGGAAAAAAGGATTTGTCAAGGAAATAATGGTCCTTTATAATACCCCCCTATCCGGCAGGGATGAAAGGGTAAAGGGATGCCCTTTTGGTTGCTCATCCTCTTCGTGGTTTGGACAGGAACGGCCTACGGGGCCGCTGACCTTGACTATGCCGCCTGGGCCCGGGAAGACCCGACGGGTCGTTGGACCCGGACGGCCGAGAAGGCGGTGAGGCAATCCCGACTGCCCGATATCCTGCCTAACGGCATCGAAGATTTTTGCCCGGCCTATGCGGAAAAAGACCGGGAGACCCGGGTGAAATTCTGGGTTGGCCTGCTTTCGGCCATGGCCCGGGCGGAAAGCGACTGCCGGACCGAGGTCCGCCATACGGAGGCGATCAGAGACGGCCGCGGCCGAAGGGTGATCAGTCGAGGATTGCTGCAGATCTCCGTGGAAAGCGCCAACCAAGGACGGTACGATTGCCGCATCGGTCGGGTCGAAGAACTTCATGATCCGGTCGTCAATCTTCGTTGTGCGGTCAAGATCCTGGAGTATTGGATACGCCAAGACCAGACCATCACCTCCTTCGCCGAGGCCTCTCCCCTGGGAGGAGGACGCTATTGGGCGACCCTCAGGCCGCCCCATCCCCGCTTGCCTGAAATCGCCGCCTTTACCCGGAATTTGAAGGCCTGCCAAGGCCTCCCCCATCCGGCACCGTAAGGGATCCGGCCGGACCTTACCCGAAGACGGAAGACATGGGCACCATCCGGCAATCCATCGTCGCCTTTTTAAAGGACCGGGAAATGACCGCCCGGGAGATCTCCCAAGCCGTGGGCGTCGGAGAAAAGGAGGTTTACGATCACCTGGCCCACATCGTCCGCTCCAAGAACTTGGGCGGAAAATTCATCGTCGTCCCCGCCCGCTGCAAGAAGTGCGGTTATGTCTTCAAAAAAAGGGACCGCTTGACCCCGCCCAGTCGGTGTTTTTTATGTAAAGGGGAGTCGGTCACGGCACCGCGCTTTTTCATCCGCGGGGACCCTCCCTCGACCCGAGAGGTCCCCCTTTCCGGGGATTGATTGCGATCCGTCCCGGGATCTTTTCCCCATCTTTTCTTTTTCAAGGGGCACATTTTTGTTGAGCTGTAAGAGGTTTTTTGTCATGATTAAACGTTCTATTACACCCAAATACTCAGGAAGGTGAGGAATGGTTCAAACCGTCGCTTCCTCTTCCCATTTCATCAAGGACATCATCCGGGAAGACTTACGCACCGGAAAATACGGGGGCCGGGTCCATACCCGTTTTCCTCCGGAGCCCAACGGCTATCTCCATATCGGCCACGCCAAGTCCATCTGCCTCAATTTCGGCTTGGCCAAAGAGTTCAACGGGCTGTGCAACCTGCGTTTTGACGACACCAATCCGACCAAAGAAGACGAGGAATATGTCCGGTCCATTGAGGAGGACGTCCGTTGGTTGGGTTTCGACTGGGGGCCGCGGAAGTTCTTCGCTTCCGATTATTTCGAACAACTCTTCCAATTCGCCTTACAGCTGATCGACAAGGGCAAGGCCTATGTCTGCGACCTCAGTCCCGAGGAAATCCGGGCCTATCGCGGCACCTTGACCCAACCGGGAAAAAACAGCCCTTACCGGGACCGCTCACCGGCCGAAAACCGCGATCTTTTCCTGCGCATGCGGGCCGGCGAATTTCCGGACGGTTCCCGGACCCTGCGGGCCAAAATCGACATGGCCTCCCCCAATCTCAACCTGCGGGATCCGGTCATGTACCGGATCATTCACGCCGAACACCACCGCACCGGCCACCGTTGGTGCATTTATCCCATGTACGACTTCACCCACGGCCTGTGCGATTCCCTGGAGGGCATCACCCATTCCCTCTGCACCCTCGAATTCGAGGACCATCGTCCCCTATATGACTGGTTCCTGGATGAGCTGGGGGTCTTTCACCCTCAACAGATCGAATTCGCCCGTTTGAACCTGACCTATACGGTCTTGAGCAAGAGGAAGCTGTTACGTTTGGTCCGGGAAGGAGTGGTTACCGGCTGGGACGATCCGCGCATGCCCACCCTCTCCGGCCTGCGCCGCCGGGGCTATACGCCGGAGGCCATCCGCAGCTTTTGCGACCGTATCGGGGTGGCCAAGAGCAACAGCGTGGTCGACATTTCCCTGCTGGAGCATTGCCTCCGAGAAGACCTGAATCGGCGGGCGCGGAGGGTCATGGCCGTGCTGCACCCCCTGAAAGTGGTCATCGAGAATTATCCGGAAAATCAGGTGGAGGAACTGGAAGCGATCAACAATCCAGAGGATCCATCCATGGGGACGCGCAAGGTCCCCTTCTCCCGGGAACTTTATATCGAACAGGACGACTTCCGCGAAGACCCTCCGAAAAAATTTTATCGTCTCGCCCCCGGTCGGGAGGTGCGTCTCCGGTATGCCTATTTCATCACCTGCCGGGAAGCGGTCAAGGACCCCCAAACCGGTGAAATCCGGGAACTGCGGTGCACCTACGACCCCCGGACTCGAGGAGGGGACTCGCCGGACGGCCGGAAGGTAAAGGCCACCCTTCATTGGGTCTCGGCCCCTCAGGCCATCGAGGCCGAGGTGCGCCTTTACGGCCATCTCTTCAACCGGCCTAACCCCGAAGAGGTGGAGGACGGGGATTTTTTCAAGACCCTGAACCCCGAATCCCTGGTGGTCTTGAAGCACTGCAAACTGGAACCCTCCTTGGCTGAAGCCGAAGCGGGAGTCCCATACCAGTTCGAGCGGCAGGGGTATTTTAGTCTGGACCCGAGGGATTCCCGGCCCGGGCGGTTGGTCTTCAATCGCAGCGTATCCTTAAAGGATTCGTGGGCCAAGATCGAAAAGTCGGAAAAAGAAAACTGAAAGAACGGAAAGGAATCATGGAAGACAAGACACCGGTAAAAAAGGTCCTAATCATTCTCGGCAGTCCGAGGAAAAACGGAAACAGCGCTATTTTGGCCGAGCGGGTGGCCGAAGGGGCCCGCGCCCAAGGGGCGGAGGTGGAAACCGTTTTTCTCCAAGGGCTCCAGATCGCCCCTTGCAAGTCCTGCTATGCCTGTCAAAAAAAGGGGGCGGTCGGTTGCGCCACCCAGGACGATATGCAGGCCCTTTACCCCAAACTGATCGAGGCCGAGGCCTGGGTGATCGCCAGCCCGGTCTATTGGTTCACCATGTCGGCCCAGACCAAGATCTTTATGGACCGCCTCTTCGCCCTTCCGGCCTACGCCCCCAACCCCTTCGCCGGAAAACGCATCGCCGTGGCCATGACCTACGGGGATACGGACCCTTTCACCTCCGGCTGCATCAACGCCCTGCGCACCTTTCAGGACGCCTTCCGCTACACCGGCTCCAGGCTGGTGGGGATGGTTTACGGCAGCGCCCTGGAAGCCGGGGCCATCCGGGCCAATGAACCCTTGCTACAACAGGCCGAGGCCCTGGGCCGGCGATTGATCAAAAAATAGGGCCTGATCCGGTCAAGTAAAAAGGGACAAGGATCCAGGATCCAGTATCCAGCATCGTGAGTTCAGAGTAAACCCAAGCAACCCAATAACCCCTTACCGGAACATCATAATACCTTGAGGCGCCTCCGCTGCTCCAGCCATTGAAAATAGACGCCGATGACATAAACGGCGTCTTGAATGCGCGGATAAACGGGGAAACCGGCCTTACGCATGGCCGCAAAGGTGGAGATGCGCGTCCGCTCCAGATCGAGATTGTCCTCCACGAAGCAGGAGAGGATAGGGATGACCGGTTTTTGGATCTCCCGGGCCATCTCGAAAAAGGATTCCTCGCTGTTCTTGACCTTGAGAAGGACCTCCGAGCGCAGGAGATATTCCACCAAAAAATAGGGGATGATGACATCAATGTTCGCGTCATCGTCCAGGGCCTTCATCGTCTCGGTCATCACCCGGAGATCGAAACCGAAGGCCCCCAAATCCACCGGATTGGCCGTGGAGGTATTGACCTCCTTGATCCAGAGGCCGATCCGCCGTTGGGTCTTTTCCTCCAATTCAGGCAAGGATAATCCGGCGCGAACGGCCAAGTCGGTGAAAAGGACCGAAATCCCCCCTCCGGCCCCGACAAAGCCCACTCTTTTACCGCGGATGGGCTTGGGGGCCGTGGCCAACATGACCAAATTCATCAACTGATCGAAATTTTCGGTCAGGATCGCCCCGTGCTGCTTTACGGCGGCGGTCCAGATTTGGTCGTTTCCGGCCAGGGCCCCGGTGTGACTGGCCGCGGCCCGTGCCCCGGTTTCCGTCCGACCTCCCTTGAGGATGACCACCGGCTTCTTGGCCGTCGTATGACGCAAGACCTGGAGGAATCTCCGGCCGTCTTTGACGTCTTCAATATAGCAGGCGATCAAACGGATCTCCGAATCATCGGCCAGGTACTCCAAAAAATCCTCCACCCGGAGATCGATCTGGTTCCCATATGAAACGGCCTTGTTGACCGGGATCTTTCGGGTGGCGGCCGTGGCCATGAAGTTACCCGTAATCCCACCGGACTGCCCTAAAAAAGCCACCATGCCCGGCGGCCCCTCTTGTATGCCGGGGCCGAAGCTCAAACGGGATTCCTGACAGTAAACGCCGACGCCATTGGGGCCGACGATCCTCACCCCGCCCTTGCGGGCCTCCCGGACCAGGTCCTCCTCCAGTTTTCGATTGCCGGCCTCGCTGAACCCGGAGGTAAAGAAATGGACGAAAGGGATCTTTTTCCGCACCGCCGCCCGGATGACCTCCAAGGCCTGACGAACGGGCACGGCTACGATGGCCAGGTCCACCCCTTCGGGCAGATCCTCGATGGAGGGATAGGCCCGGACGCCGCCGACCCTTTCATGCTTGGGATTGACCGGGTATAACGGCCCGGGAAAACCGACATGTTGAAGAATCTGGAAATAAGGCAGCTTGCCGCCGCCCAGACTTTCCGAAGCGCCGACCACGGCGATGCTACGCGGATAAAACAAGCGGTCAAGACTCACAATGGCCTCCTCTTCTTCTCTCAACAGCCTTCGGAAGGGGGCTCGGCCGAAAGTTTCACCCGCCGGCCGTCGATCTCCACCGTGGTCTTGCAAAAGGTCAGCTTCTTGATGATCTTTCCGTCTTGGAAGTGGATGACGTCCAACCCCCGCCTCCTTTCCGGCTTCCCCTCATAACCCTTTTCCGGCGACGGCCATTCCAACTCCCAGGTGACGGTCAGTTTCTGCGCCTCTTCGTCAATGAACAGGTCTTCGTTGCGGAAGACGAACCTGCCTCCACTCTGAAACCAGGGGGTCCAGGCCCGGCGCAGGGCCTCTTTGCCCCGGACCCGGGCACCGGTCCAGTTTTCGAAATAAATGTCGTCGTGATAGAGTTCCAAAACGCCTTCCAGGTCTTGGCGATCCCAGGCCGCACTGTTTTGGTCCATGGCCTTTTTGATCTCTTCTTTGGTAAGTTTCATATACGCCTCCCCGATCATCTCTGTTAATCCTATACCAACTTTCTTTGGATGACAACCTTAATGGCTCGGTAACATCTATTTATGAGTCAACGATACTCCCTTAACCGCCTCTTCGGTAACATTTAATTTGAGGCAATTCACCCCAAAGGAAAGGATTGCCAAAAATATCCGCTGGGGGTATAATAAGTCCGTTTTCTTTATACTTGAACCCAGGATCCCAACCCGAAACCCGTTCCGCCGCCTAAAGACCATGGGATACGGTCATGAAATCGGAGCATTCTGAAGAAGGCGTGGTTTTTCAGGATCGAAGGAAAAGGCCCACCCCCATCCTCAGCCGCTATACCCTCAACGGCCGCCGACAAGGTTTCATCGGGGCCCCGGGACTGCCGAAAGAAGGGTATGTGGACCGTTACGGACCGGGGGTTTTGTTCGCCTTGGTCTTATTGAGCGGATTGAACTGCCTGGATTCTTTTCTGACCATGAAGATCCTGGCCCTCGGCGGACGGGAATTGAACCCGGTAATGGACTTCTTGATCGGCCTGACGGGGGAAAAATTTTGGCTCTGGAAATTCTTCGCCGTCTCCTTGTGCAGCGTCTTCTTGTGTCTGCACGTCCATTTCAAACGGGTCAAGTGGGTGATCGCCTTCATCTGCCTTTTATATCTGATCGTCATCACTTATCAGTTGGTCGGTCTCCATCTCCTGGAATTTTAGTTTTTCCCGATCTTTTTTCTCTCCTAAAAGGAGACGGTATCCACCATCCTTTCACCCTTATACTTTCCGGATCATGAACATCCTCCGCATCGCCTTTTTTGGTCTGGCCCTCCTTTGGTCCAAAGCGCTTTTGGGCGTCCCCCTTCCCCCTATCGGTCCGGTGGACGTGGAAGGGAGGATAGAAAAAGCGGTCTGGGTGCCTGAGGAGAGGCTGAAAGGAAGACCCGGCCTTTCCGGTTCCCTCGGTCGGGATCGGACGATTCCGGCCCATTTCCTGATCACCCTCGCCGATTATCAAGGGGTGGAGCCCCCAACGGCCCGGGCCCTGACCCGCTGTCTGACCAATCGTCCGGTTGGAGGATCCGATCCCAAAGAAAAACCTCCTTTCCTCCTTTTGAAAATCCATCATGAGGATCGCCGCCTTTTGAAGGCTGGCATGAGGGTGAGGATCAAAGGCTACACCATCCGGGGAGACGAAGGCGGGACCTGGACCTCTTATCAAGTCCTGGAGATCCTTCGGCCCTAAGGCGGAAAAACAACTAAACGCCGCCCGGCCTTTCCCTTCAGCCGTCTTGACTTCCTAAGGACTTACCGTTAATCTGGTTTCTCATCATGTTTACCCAGATCATCTTCTTTATACTGGCCCTGCTCGTTTACCACACCCGCTCCCTAGGTCCGCCTCCCCCCGTGTCCGATCTCTGGACCAACGCCTTGTCCATCCTCTTTTTGCTGATCCTCTTCGGCTTGGAGTCCTGGAGGCGTTTCCACCGCCTCCGTCTTTCCGCCCTGGACCACCGGGGGGACTTATCGGCCTTTCAAAGGGGCTTTCAACAAACCGAGCAGGTGTTGATGATCCTTTCCCTGGTCTTTTTCGCCTTTGAAGTTTACCTCTTGGACTTTAAGTCCCTGGTTTCCCTGATCCCGGGCACTGAACGGTTTTCCGCTTGGGAAGGGGCCTGGGGCATGTCCCTCTACCTCACCCACCTGGTGATTCTTTGGGGGGCAAGCCAACCGGCCCGGGAAGTCCTCTTCCCTACCTCTCAGCGGCGTTGGCCCTATATCCGCTCCCAGCTCCGCTTCAATTTGCCCATCCTCTTCCCCTGGTTCTTCATCTCCTTTCTCTCCGATCTCATCGCTTTGGTCTCCGCACCCCGTCTCCGGGCCTTCTTGGATCAACCCCTGGGGGAACTGGCCTTTCTACTGGCCTTTCTCGTTTTGCTTTCCGTCTTCTTTCCCTTTCTGATTAAGACCTGGTGGCGGTGCCGCCCCTTGCCCGATGGAGAAAAAAAGGAGGCCGTCCTCGCCTTTTGCCGGGAAATGGGGTCTCCTTTTCAAGGGATCTTTTTATGGCCGGCCTTGGGCGGACAGGCCTTGACCGCCGGGGTCATGGGCCTGGTCCGTCCCTTCCGCTATCTCCTCATCACCCCTGCCCTCTTGGACCTTCTGGACCCGGAGGAGTTGAAAGGGGTGGTGGCCCATGAGGTCGGCCACATCCGTAAAAGACACCTCCTCTTCTATCTGATCTTTTTCGGCGGGTATATCCTCTTGGCCGTCTTTTTCTCCCGCTGGCTTTTGGGCTTTCTCTTCCGCTTCCCCTTTTTCGCCGACCTTTTCGTTTCCCTGCAACAATATTCCGAGGATCTCTCTTCCCTGGTCATGACCCTCCCTCTGGCCCTGGGACTGATCCTCTATTTCCGCTACCTCTTCGGTTTTTTCATGCGTAATTTCGAAAGACAGGCCGATCTCTATGCCCTGCGGGCCCTGGGGTCGCCCGCCCCGCTCATCCGTTCCCTGGAAAAAATCGCCTACGCCTCCGGTCAAAGCCGCGACCTCCCCAGCTGGCACCATTTCAGCATCGCCGAACGGGTGCATTTTTTAAGCCTGGCCGCCCGCTTCCCTCGATGGATCGCGGCGCACGACCGCAAGGTCTACGCCACGGTGACCCTCTTTTTTTCCCTACTCCTCGGATTGGGCCTATACGGTGTCCGAGAACGCATTTGGCTCTATTCCGGCCCGGCCGATGATCCTCGGGCCTTGGAGACCTTGCTCCGTCGGGAACTGCGCGCCAAACCCGGGGAGACCCAAACCCTCTTGGCCTTGGCCATCCTTTACCATGAAGGCAAACGCCTCACCCAGGCCAAGGAGGCCTACGAGAAGGTCCTGGCTCAGGATCCGGAGAACCCCTTGGCTTTGAACAACTTGGCTTGGCTTTTGGCCACGGCCAAAGAACCCGATCTCTTTCAACCCCAAAAGGCCCTGGAATTGGCCCAAAAGGCGGCGGCCTTGAAACCCGAACCCATGATCCTCGACACCCTGGCCGAGGCCTACTTGGCCAACGGCCGGCCGGACAAGGCCTTGGAGGTCATCCGGCGGGCCTTGGCCCAACATCCGTCGAATCGCGGTTATTATTTGAGTCAAGAAGAGCGCTTCCAAAAAGCCCTGAAGGAAAAGCCATAAAAGACGAGGAGACTTGCTATGGGTCTAAAAACCGCAGAAGCATATGAAGCCAGTTTGAGAAAGATGCGATTCAACCTTTATTTGTTGGGGGAGAAAGTGGAAAACCCCGTAGATCACCCCATCATCCGTCCCTCCTTGAATTCGGTGAAGATGACCTATGCATTGGCCCATGACCCGGCCCACCAAGACCTGATGACCGCCGTTTCCCACCTGACCGGTCAAAGGATCAACCGCTTCTGTCACCTCCATCAAAGCACCGACGATCTGGTCAAAAAAGTGAAGATGCTGCGTCTTCTGGGTCAACAAACCGGCTCCTGCTTTCAACGCTGTGTCGGCATGGACGCCATCAACGCCGTGGACAGCGTCACCTTCGAAATGGACCGGGCCTTGGGGACCGAATACCACGCCCGTTTTCTCCGCTTTTTGCGGAAGGTCCAGGAAGAGGACTGGACCATTGACGGGGCCATGACCGATCCCAAAGGGGACCGCAGCCTGCCTCCCAGCCGGCAGGCCGATCCGGACCTGTATGTGCGGGTGGTGGGAAAAAACGCGCAGGGCATCGTCGTCCGCGGGGCCAAGGCCCACCAGACGGGCGCCCTCAACTCCCACTGGGTCCTGGTCATGCCCACCATGGCCATGAGAAAGGAAGACGCCGATTACGCCCTGTCCTTCGCCGCCCCGGCCGACGCCCCGGGGATCCTTTATGTCTACGGCCGCCAGTCCTGCGACACGCGGAAGCTGGAAGGCACGGAGATCGATTTAGGCAACGCCCGCTTCGGCGGTCACGAGGCCTTGATGATCTTCGAGGACCTCTTTGTGCCCTGGGAAAACGTCTTCATGTGCGGCGAATACGAATACAGCGGCCTTTTGGTGGAACGCTTCGCCGGATACCACCGGCAGAGTTACGGAGGATGCAAGACCGGCGTCGGTGACGTCCTCATCGGCGCCGCCGCCCTGGCCGCCGAGTTCAACGGCGTGGCCCAGGCCTCCCACATCAAGGACAAGCTGATCGAGATGATCCATTTGAACGAGACCCTCTATGCCTGCGGCATCGCCTGCTCGGCCGAGGGGCATCGAACCGCCTCGGGGACCTATTTGATCCATCTCCTCTTGGCCAATGTGTGCAAGCAAAACGTCACCCGCTTCCCCTACGAAATCGCCCGGCTGGCCGAGGACATCGCCGGGGGGCTCATGGTCACGCTGGCCTCGGAAAAGGATTTGCGCCACCCCGAGGTCGGCCGACTCCTGGAAAAATACCTCAAGGGGGCGGCCGCCGTCTCCGTGGAAGACCGCTGCCGCATCCTCCGCCTGGTGGAAAACCTGACCCTGGGGACGGCGGCCGTCGGCTATCGCACCGAATCCATGCACGGCGCCGGTTCTCCTCAGGCCCAGCGGATCATGATCGCCCGACAAGGCAACCTGGAGCACAAAAAACAATTGGCCGCCGCCATCGCCGGCATTAAGAGATGACCCGGGACGGACGTATCGGCCTCAAGTTCTGCGGGGGGTGCAATCCGGAGATCGACCGCAAGGTCTTGGCCGAAGCGATCCAGATGCGGCTCCCCCAACCTTTTCGACTGACCACCGAAGAGGGGGACGAACCCTGGGAAACGGCCCTCTTGCTCTGCGGTTGTCCTACGGCCTGTGCCGATCGGCCCGAGATCAGGGGCGCGGCCCGCCGGTGGATCTTGATCTCGGGGAAAAGGGTGGACGACGAAGATGTCTCGCAAGAAAAGATGGTCGAAAGGGTCATGACCAAAATGGAGGCCCTTCTCCGACAGGACCGGTAAAAAGAAGAGGAAGTCCGTAGGCCCTCAACCTTCGAGGACCTGGAGGAGCTCTTCTCCGAAGTGGTCCACCAACCAACCTTTCATCCCCGGGACCTCGACCAGTTCCTTCAAACCGCGGGGATGATGGACGGCCAATGCCTCGATGAGGGTATTGTTGATCAGGATCCCCGGTTCCAACCCCAGTTCCCCGGCACGTCTTTCCCGCCATTCTTTTAAACGGGCGATTCTTTTCCGGACCCGGTCCGGCAACGGGGAAGGGGATGATCGGGGGTAGCGGGGGAGTTCCTTTTCGGGCACGGCCATCCCCCGGTGAATGCCGTTAAGGAGGATCTTGCCGAAGCGATCCGTCTCCTTCGGGCTCATGACCTTCAAGGCCGTCAATTCCTTCAGGGTTTGAGGCCTTTTTTCGGCCAGGGCCAAAAGGACTTCATTCCTCAAGACCTTGAAGGGCGGGATATCCAGTCTCAGGGCTTCCTCTTCCCTGATGCGCAGGAGGGTTTCCAGGACGGCCAATCCCCGGGGGTCGAGCCTTCCGGCCCCTTTCACTTTCATGAATAAAGGAGCGCCCGAGGCAGGGGCAAAGCGCACCCGGGCCAGATGACGGCATTCCTCTTCCACCCAAGCCAACCGCCCCTTTTCTTTCAGCTCCTTTTCCAGCATCCGGGCCAAGGGGATCAGGTAGCGGCCGTCCAATGAGGCGTATTCGACCATTTCCCGTGACAAGGGTCTTTTGGACCAATCGGCCCGCTGGAATTTCTTGTTCAAAGTCACCTGGAAACGGCTGCGCAGGACGGCTTCCAGCCCGGTCTCGGCCATCCCCAGAAATTGGCAGGCCAATTGGGTGTCGAACAAATGATGGACTTCGAAACCGAAGTCCCGGTGCAGGGAGCGGACATCGTAATCCGCGCCGTGAAAGACCTTGCGGATGGTCGGGTCGGCAAAGAGGGGCCGAAGGGGAGAGAGGTCTTTCAGGGTCAACGGGTCCAGGACAAAGGTGCGGTCTTCGGAGGCCAACTGCACCAGACAGACCTTTTCCGGGTAATGGAACAGGGAATCCGATTCCTGGTCGACACCGATGACCCGGACCCGGCCCAAGGCCTCCGCCGTCTTCAGCAGCTTGGCCGGGGTATCCACCCATTCGTAATCCGGGCCGGTCCGCTTCATGGTCCGGGGCGTCGCTTTCTTTCCGAGTTCATCGGGGGTAAATTACCCGATACTAAAAAGGAAATCCAGTTCCTTTGATCTTGCCCGGGGATTTTCTCATGTTATAATGAGCCGGACCCATCAGGTTTTGGCGATCCGAGGTCCCTTTTACCTTGATCCCGCCGCATCCGAAGATGACGAGGGTGCGATCCGGTCAGAGGAAAAACAGGAGTGGGGAAAATGGCGTTTCACCACATGAGTCTCTATCGAGGGCGATTCCATTTCCCGGGGTTGGAGACGGTCATCTTCGGCCAAGCGGCCGACGAGGCCTTGGCCGCGGAAACCGAACGGTTAGGGGCAAAACGGGTCTTCCTCCTCACCACCCGTTCCCTCGTCCTGGCCAAAGACGGTTTTCTTCAAAAGATTATTGAAGGCCTGGGACCTCGCCTGGCCGGGACCTTTTCCGCCATACGGGCCCATAGCCCCCAGGAAGATGTCATCGGCGCCGCCTGGGCCGCCCGTCGTGAAAGGGCGGATCTATTGGTCGCCGTGGGCGGCGGTTCAGTGATTGACGCGGCCAAGGCCGTCCAGCTTTGTCTGTGGATGGACATCAGGGACGAAGAGTCCCTTACGGCCTACCGCAACGACGCCCCTTCGGAGATGCGCCGCCTCTTGGAGATCCCGGAAAGACCGATCCGCCTCCTTACGGTCTCCACCACCCTTTCGGCCTCGGAGTTCACCTCCACGGCCGGTATCACCGATTCCCGGACCCGGACCAAACACGCTTACTCCCATCCCCTTCTGGCCCCCAGAACGGTCATCCTCGATCCGGCGGCGACCCTGACCACGCCGGAGGGGCTGTTGTTCTCCACGGCCGTCCGCTCCCTGGATCACGCCGTGGAATCGTACTGTTCCCCCTTGGCCACCCCGGCCACCGAGGCCTTTTCCCTCCAGGGCCTCCGGCTCCTGACCCACGCCTTACCCCGGATTAAGGCCGACCCGAAGGACCTCAGACCCCGACAAGAGGCCCAGTTCGGCATGTGGCAGGCCATCATGGCCCTGGCTTCCGGGGCGGGCGCAGGGGCCAGCCACGGGATCGGTTATGCCTTAGGGGCCCGCTTCGGCGTCCCCCACGGGATTTGCTCCTGCGTCCTTCTGCCGGCGGTTTTGCGCTGGAACAACGCAGTCAACCGCTCACGCCAAAGGGACCTCTCCGAGGCCATGGGGCGGCCGGAAAAACCGACGGCCAATCTCCTGGCCGATCTGATCGCCTCCCTGGATCTCCCCGGCTCCCTCCGCGCCGTCCGGATCGGTCGGGAAGATTTCGACGAGATCGCCCGCTTGGCCTTATCTTATCCGGCCGTCCGCCAGAATCCCCGCCCGATCCGGGATGAAGAGGATATCAAGGAAATCCTGGAGCTGGCCTGGTAAGACGGGGGGATTGCCGCCGGACCTCCTTTTCGTCCCCCTTATTCTTCCGCATCCCGGAATCGGGGTTCTCTCTTTTCCAGATTGGCCATCACCGCTTCCACCTGATTCGGACGGCCGATGATGGACTTCTGCAGTTCCGCTTCCAGCTTCAACCCCGCGGCCAGGTCCAGGACCCGCGATGCGTTTAAGAGCTTTTTACCGGCCCGGACGGCATCGGGCGACTTGGAAGCAATCTCCCTGGCCAGTTGCATGGCCTCTTGGTAAGGGGATTCACTGACCCGGGTGGCCAACCCCAGCTCCACCGCCTCCTTCCCGGAAATGACCCTTCCGGTAAAGGTCAGTTCTTTGACCACATCCAGTCGGACCAGGTGCCTAAGGAGTTGGGTCCCGCCCATATCCGGGACCAGGCCCCAGCGGATTTCCATGATGGACAAACGGGCGTCCGGGGCGACCAGGCGGATATCCGCCCCCAGGGCCACTTGCAACCCCCCGCCGAAGGCCACGCCGTGGACGGCGGCGATGACCGGCACGGGCACTTCCTGCCAGACCATGGAGACCTGCTGGGCGAAATTGGCCGGGCCGTCCCCATGGGCGGCAAAGACCTCATCCCCCAACCTTTGGCCCCCGTCTCCGGCCATGGCCTGAAAACTCATAAAGTCCAAACCGGCGCTGAAGGCCTTCCCTTCCCCGGAGAGGACTACGGCCCTAAGGGATCCCAGGCGGGCCAGTTCCTTTCCGGTGCGGGTAATGGCCTCGAACATGGGCGGATCCAGGGCGTTCATCTTCTCCGGCCGATTCAAACGGACATCGGCCACGCCGTCGGTCACTGTATATACCACACGTTCAGACATGGTCCCTCCTTCTCCCTTACCTGGAAAGGCCTTCCAGCCGTTTCAAGGCCTGATCGGCCTCATCCATGATCCGCTTCATCAAATCGGCCACGCTGGGGATGTCGTTGATCAGGCCGATCACCTGCCCCATGGGATAGATCCCTTCGCTCAAATCCCCGTTGTTCCAACCGACAAAGCTGACCTTCCCGCTGATCATCGGGGCCAGTTCCTCCAGTTTGGCCCCTCCTTTCTCCATCTCGATGATCTTCTCCGTCCAAGGGGTCTTGAGCACCCGGGCCGGATTCATCAAGGACTCCATGACCAGGACCGTCTCCGTCTCCTCGGCCGCCAAGATGCGGGCCTTGGCCTTTTCATGGATGGGGCATTCGCGGGTGGCCAGGAAGCGGGTACCCATGTTCACCCCTTCGGCTCCCAGGGCCAGGGCGGCCAACAGGGCCCGTCCGTCTCCGAAACCGCCGCCGGCGATCAAGGGGGTTTTAATCCTGGAGGCCGCTTTGGCGACGAGGATAAGGGAGGTCACCTTTTCCATGCTCGGATGACCGCCGCATTCGGTGCCGACGATGGAGACGATGTCCACCCCCAGTTTTTCGGCCTTGACCGCATCCCGCACCCGGGCGCATTTGTGGATATGGATCAATCCGGCCTCGGAAATCATCTTTCGATAGGGCTCCGGACTCCGTCCCGCCGTTTCCAGGATCTTCACCCCGGCCTTGATGATCGTCTCCAGCATCTCTTCCGGCGGTCTGGGGACCAGGGCCGGGAACAAGGAGACGTTCACCCCGAAGGGTTTGTCGGTCAAGTCCCGGATCCGGTTGATGGCGTCGGTCAATTCCTGGGGCGTGGGATACATGGCCGCGGCCAGGCAGGCCAACCCCCCGGCATTGGCCACGGCGGCCACAAATTCCGGGTTACTGATGGACATCATGGTTCCGCATTGGATCGGATGCTCGATCCCCAACAATTCCGTCATTTTTGTCTTGAACATGATTCCTCCTTTTATGGGGGTCATTCCTTTCCGGCTTTCGCCCCCGTGATCAGGTGATTTTCGTCCCGCCCGGCACGACCGGAAAAAAGGTCGAAGAACCGGCCTTTGCTCCGTTACATCCTTCCGGCCTTCAAGGCCTCCCTCAAGGCCTGGGCGTCCTTGGGCGGGGGTGGGAAATTCGGTTTGTGGACCATGGTGATGGCCTGGGTGGGACAGCCGGTGGCGCAGACGGCGCAGCCGAAACAACGATCCAGGTTGACCACAGGGACATTTTCTTCTCCCATGGTCAGGGCCCCGGCCGGGCAGCGGTCAAGGCAGGTCTCGCAGGCCGAACACGAATCCGGGTCGAAAACCGGCTCAAAACCGGAATTGAAAAACAAACCCGGTTTGGGTTTGGCCAGGGCCTCCTGAACGGCGAAACAGTGCCAGCGGTCGCAATTGCAGATGAAACTGATCCCCTCGGCCATGTTTTGGCTCATATGGATCAGGCCGGCCTCTTCCGCCCTTTTGAGGACCTCCATGGCTTCTTCCTGGCTTACCCTGCGGGCCCCCAACCGTTCCACGGCGAAGCGGGCCCAAAGGCCGAACTGCATACACACATCCTTGGGCAGTCCGTGGGTGTCTTCCCCCCTAAGTTCCGCCGCATGGCGACAGTAACAGGTGCTCACGGCCACGGCGTCGGCCTGCTCGATGAAGGAGCGCACCTGGTCATAGGTGTGGACCGGGTTACCCGGTCGGATGACGGCATCCACAGTGATGACCCGTACCCCGGGAAAGGCCGGGGCCGCCCGATCGGTCCTTTGATCAAAGGCCTTTTTGTAGGCATGGATCAAGCGGGCGATCTTTTTGTCCCGCTCGCCGGTCCTACCGGGCATGAACTGAAATTCAAAGATCCCGGGCATAAACCGAGCCGCTTGATAGAACCGGCCTTGATCCGTAGTGATCCCCAGGCACAACCCTTTATCGGCCATGCCTTCCAAGATCTTTTCCACCTCACCCGGGTCACGCCCCAGGGCGTCGGCCAAATCCTTGGCCTGAAAAGGACCGCGGGGCATGGCGTTGTTGATCTCCGCCTCTTCCGGTGTGAACAATTCCTCCACCAGGGCGAAAAACTCCGGGATATCCATTCCGGCATATCCGCCCCCGCGTTTTTTCATCACCTCCAACAACCGCCGATAGACCTCTTGACTCATGACTTTCCTCGCTTTCTTCGCTTGGAGCCTTTCAACAACCGCTCAAAGACCATGCGGTCGAAGACCTCGTAGGGAGCGAGGCTATGCATGACCTTCATCCGCAGCAAGGCCCCTTCCCAACTGTTGAAAATGAAATCCGCCGCCTCGGCCGTATCGACGGCCGGGTCGATCTCCCCCCTTTCCCGGGCCAATTCCAGTTGTCCTTTCAGCTTCTCTTTCAGGTCCCGGATCACCCCTTCCAGCTTTTTTCGGAATTCGGGGTGGCGGTCCCCCATCTCCAAGGCCAGGTTGCCGATAGGACATCCGCCGAGGAAACCGTTTTTTTGAAAGGCCTCGGCCTGCTTTCGATAAAGGCCGCGGATTCTTTCCAACGGGGTCAGGGTCTCCTCCCGATAAAACCGTTCGGCCGTTTCGGCCAAGCGTTCGGCGAAATAATCGACGACCTGGAGCCCGAAATCCTCCTTGCTTTTGAAGTAAAAATAAAACGACCCTTTGGGGACCCCGGCCTTGTTGAGGACCTCGGCCAATCCGGCGTCCAGGAATCCTTTTTCCAGGATGACCGCCGCCCCGCTCTTCAGGATCCTTGTCTTGGCCTCCGTTTTCATATTGTTAAATTCTTCCGCCTTCCCCTCGACCCCCTTGAAACCTTAGCTCAACGCCGAGGGCCTGCAGCTTCAGAAAACACTTCCCGGCAGGTCTAAGCGATTACGTCCCCAGGAATGTCTTTATTCAAATGGCCGAACGGTTTTGTCTGCTCGCCAGATATACCGGATCGTCCTTTTCCATGACCCGCAAGACCGACTGGAACCCCACTTCTTTGATCGTCTTCAGGATATCCCGTCCCTTGTTCAGGGACTTGGCAAAGGCCATGACTTCGTTCATCAGGTCGTTCAGATGACAGGACTTGACCACGGCGCCGCGGGCCTCCAGTTCGGCGGCCGTATAGCGTTTGCCGGTCAACTGGGCCTCCAGGGCCAGGGGGGCGGGCAGGGCCTTCTTGATCAGGGCGTCCATACCGGGCAGAAAGGGGATATGGATATCCACTTCCGGAAAGCAAAAAAAACCACGGTCGGTGCGCATGAAGCGGAAATCAAAGGCGCAGGCCATGATCGCCCCCCCGGCGAAGGCATGGCCGTTGATGGCGGCGATGGTGATCAAGGGATAAGTCAAGATACGCCGGAGCAAGTCCATAATGCGGGTCGAAAAACGGTTGCCCAGGGAAGGATCTTCGCTCACCGCCCGGTAGAGCCAATCCAGGTCAATGCCGTTGGACCAGATCTTGGGATCGGCGCTTTTGACCACCAAGGTCGTGGCCGGAGTCTCCTTCTCGATCTCATCCAGGACTTTCAGGAAGCCGTTGAGGAAGTCCATGGTGAAACGATTCTCGCCGTTGTTCATGGTCAACAGGGCTACATGTTCGTCCAGTTCATAGGTAAACATGGTCGTCCTTCCTTTCGGGTGTAGTTGAAGGGGTCCATGAAGGCGGCCTCCGGAAAATTCTCTTTCGACGAAGGGCCCCGGCCGGCGCCCCCTGGCCGGCCCTCGGGAGAATCCCCCTTCCACGAACCGGATTCCGAACCTCCTTGGGACGTGGTTCAGAAATAGACCGGTCGTCTACAAATGTCAAGTCTTTTCGACCCGGGCCGGAGGACGGATATTCTGCTTGACAAGGGCCTTGCTTTCCGATATCCTGCTTTACATAAGTTTTCGTAAGCTTCTGTTCCATCACCCCGCAGCCCGATTCGGAAGAACCTGCCCGGTGCAAAACAGTCCGGTGTTACGGACGGCCGAAAGGCCTACAAGGCGGTTTCTCCGGCGACCTCCCTGCATCTTCTTCAAAGCAAGACGTCCTTTCACTTCCCTGACCACCCGCCGGGACCTAATGCGGAGCGGCCTTGGACCTTATCATAAAAAGCCGACTCCCCGGAAAAGGAGACCCATGACGTTTGAATCCCTTGACCTTCACCCTCACCTGTTAAAAGCCCTGCACGAAAAGGGTTTTGTTCACCCCACGGCCATCCAGCAATCGGCCGTCCCTTGCCTCGTGCAAGGGAAGGATATGCTGGCCTCGGCCGTCACCGGAAGCGGCAAAACCGCCGCTTTTCTCCTCCCCCTGCTCCAGCAATGGATCGGTAAACCCCGAGGTCTAACACGGGGCCTGGTCCTGGTTCCCACCCGGGAGCTGGCCGTCCAGACGGCCGACCATTTTCATCAATTGGCCAAGTTTACGCCTTTACAGGCCGCCGCCGTTTACGGCGGGGTTTCGCCCGCCCCCCAGGAACGGGCCTTCCGCAATGGAGTGGATCTGATCATCGCCACTCCCGGCCGGCTCTTGGATCACCTGCGTCGTCCTTACGCCGTCCTGGACGGCGTCACCCACCTGGTCCTCGACGAGGCCGATCGGATGTTGGACATGGGCTTTCTGCCCGATATACGGCGCATCTTGAGGACCCTTCCCTTAAAACGCCAGACCTTGTTCTTCTCCGCCACCCTTCCCCCGGCCGTCGTCCGCCTGGCCCAAGAGATGCTCCATCACCCCGTTTCCCTGACTATGCCCGACACCGCGCAAGAGGCCCCACGGATCAGCCAAAAGGCCTATCCGGCAACAGAGGGCGAAAAGTCGCGGCTGTTGCTCGCCCTTCTCAAAAAAAATCCTGATGAAAAGGTCCTGGTCTTCACCCGGACCAAACACCGGGCCGATCGGTTGGCCCGTTTCCTGGAAAAAAACGACCTGCCCTCCACCCGGATCCATGGAAACCTTAGCCAACCTCAACGAAGCGAGGCCTTGAGAGGGTTTAAGGAAGGAAGATTCCTGACCCTGGTGGCCACCGATGTGGCCGCCCGGGGGATCGATGTAGAAGCCGTAGGAATGGTCTGCAATTTCGATGTGCCTTCTTCCCCGGAAGATTACATCCACCGCATCGGGCGGACCGGACGGGCCGGCGCCGCCGGTCTGGCCGTTACCTTGTACGCCCCCGAGGAGGAAGCGGCCTTGGCCGCCATCGAAAAAACACTTCGCCGCCGCCTGCCCCGGAGAGAGGGGAAGGAATTCGGCCTCCAAATAAAGGAAAGGGCGGATTCAGAGACCTTGCCGAAAGAGGGCAAAAGGCCCCTTCGAAGGGAAAGGACACGGGAAAAGAGTCAAAGGCGGGAAACCGAAGGGCCGGTCGGGCGGAAAAGAATAAAGGCGACAGGTAAGGAAATGACCAGGGCCTCCCTTTCCGGAAAGAACCCGAAAGACGGTAGGGCCTTCGGCCTCTTCGGCATTCCCCGGGAGAAGCACCCACCGGTCGGTTGATGCTCTGAAAAGGGACGGCCCTCTACCGGTTATCCGAAACCTACGAAGGGCCCCTTCGCCCGCTAAGGATCCCTCCCCAACGGTGGAATCGAAAAAACCCGGGATGCCCACCCCATCTTTCCAATGGGGGCCGGGCCCTCACCGTCTTTCGTCTAAAACTTACAGGGGAAAAAAGGGCGGTAAAGGGTCATCCGTGGCGGTTCCCGCAACAGCTGCCCGTTCCGGCGCAACCGGCCGTCGTCCCCGGCGAGGAACCGCAGCAGGTCGTATCTCCCGGCCCGGGCATTTCCTTTCGGCTGGACCCGCTCAGGGATGAAGGGGCCGAAAGCAATCGCTTCACCCTTTGACTACCGCAGGCGCGGCAGGAAGCCGAATCCCCGCTGCCGGTGAGCAGGGCCTCCGTGACCTGGCCGCAATCCAGGCAAAGAAAATCATATAAAGGCATCTTTCTTGTCCTTTCGCCGGGATCAGTGGGTCTTTTGGTCCTGATATTCCTTGATGGCCTTTTCCAAGGTCTTGACCGCCAGTCGGATGCAGTGCTGCTTTTGATCCGGGATCTCCACCAGGGCCTTGAAGACATCCCCGTCTTTGACCTTCAAGGCCTGATCCAGATCCTTTCCTTTGACCAAGTCGGCCAGGGCCATGGCGGCGGAAATGGCCCCCGGACAGCCCAAGACATCGAACTTGACATCTTGGATCTTCCCGTTTTCGATCTTCAAATAGGTCTTCATCGTGTCGCCGCAGGGGCCGGTCAATTCAGTGATCTGATCGGCATCCTTGAGCGGTCCCTGGTTGGGCCGGGTCAGATAATATTCGATGGCCTTTTCGCCGTATCCCGATCCGGCCAGCATCTCCCGGATACTGGCCAGGTTGTCGGCACCGCTTTGCTCTTTTTCCATGGTTCCTTCGCTCCTCCTTTACCTTCTTTCGGCTTAATGAACACAACCGGATCCGTCTTCGTGACCGCGGCAGGTCAGGGCGGCGCTGAATTCGGGCAGTTTCCCCAAGCGCAACAGTTCCCAATTTTCGCGGACTTTCCCTTCCACGGCCCGGAAGACCCGGATCCCTTCCCTTTGCAGTTTCTCTAAGGCCCCGGCCCCGATCCCTCCGACCGCCACCATATCCACTTTTATTCCGCCCAAGGCGTTTAGCGGCTGGCAGCGGCCGTGTTCGTGATGGGCGTCCCTGTTCGTTAGGGCCGTGACTTCGCCGCTGTCTTCGTCCAAAATAATAAAACAGGGTGCGGAGCCGAAATGGCCGTAGACCTGGCTGTCCAACCCTTTGTTTTCTTCCACTGGAAAGGCGACTTTCATGATCTGACTCCTCCTTAAGACCGCCTCTTGCCCCCCATTCGGGGCCGGGCGCCCTTTGATTCCAGAGGGAATATAGAACCTTATGGACGAGCTGTCAAGGATCGGATCGACCTTGGGCCCTTTGGTCCATCCTTCCCCTTCGCCCGTTCCCGGCCATAAGAAAAACAGCCTTCCCCAAGAAAGGCCGGGGTAAAATTTCCTTTCCAAAGGCCGCCAAAAAAGGTATGATGACCGATCTTGTATGAAAGGAGATTCTAATATGACCAATAATACCGTGGATAATATCCCCGAATTGATCATCGGGGAGATCGGGGCCACCCTGAAAAGCATGGGCAGGACCAAATCGGCGGACGAAAAACTGGCTTTAAGCCAGGTCGTCTACAACCTGGCCCACTCCCTGGGGGCATTCATCGATTTTATCGAAGAGGTGATGGGAGACGAAGATTTTGAGGACTATGAACCCCCTTCCGCTTAAGGCGAATCCATCAGGACTACCATAAGCGCAGGAAGACCTTGTCGCCCGCCTTTTCGCCGCGCACTTTTTCCATATGGCGCAAAGGGGCGAATTCCCGTTCCAGTTCCTTGGGGGTGATCCCCAAGGCTCGGCACAAGTCCTCGGGAGTGGCCTTTCCCTGCTCCCTTAAGTAATTCAGGATGCGGGTCTGGAGTTCGGTCAAACTTCCGGTCCCGCTTACCTGCTCCAATTTCTTGGCCGAATGGACGGCCCAAGGATCGCAGGTCTTTAGGGGAGACAAGGCGTCTATATAACAATCTTCGCATAAGATTTGACCATGGTATTCCCTTTCTTCCCCCGCCTCGATTTCCTGGGCGCATCGTTGACAACGCATAACCTAACACCTCCTTCCCCGGATATGCCTATGGCCGCGTAAAATATATAATACAGGATCGAGGCCAATGCAACGGCCGAACCTCATCTGGTGAAAAAGAAGGGTAGGAAGCACAACCATTAATGGATGATACAGGGGACGACCACCATGCGAATCATGCGTTTTGTTTATCGACAGGAGACCCTTTATGGATTGTTGACGGACGACCATCTGCGCAAGATCGAAGGCTGGCCAGGCGGGCCTTATTCCCTGGCCGAGCCCCCGATCCCCTTGTCGGAAGTCAAGCCCCTGGTCCCCCTTTTGCCGGGAAAGATCGTCGCCGTGGGATTGAATTACACCGCCCACGCCGCTGAAATGAAGGTCAACCGACCTCCGGCCCCCCTGCTCTTCCTCAAGCCGTCTACGGCCGTCATCGGCCCCGAGGAAGGCATCCTTTATCCGGAAAACTGCCGGGAGCTCCACTTTGAAGGGGAGCTGGCCGTAATCATCAAAAAGAAGGCCTGGAAAGTCCCTAAAGAAGAGGCCGGGGACTACATCTTGGGTTACACCTGCCTCAACGATGTCACCGCCCGGGACTGGCAGAGAGGCGACGGCCAATGGACCCGGGGCAAGTCTTACGACACCTTTTGCCCCATCGGTCCGGTCATCGCTATGGACCTGCCTGATCCGAACAGCCTGAAGCTGGAGACCCGCCTGAACGGGGAGATCCGGCAACAGGCCTCCACGGCGGATCTCATTTTTTCCGTGGAAGAGCTTCTCAGTTACATCTCCCGTCATATGACCCTGCTGCCCGGGGATGTCATCGCCACCGGCACCCCCGACGGCGTAGGACCGATGCAGGTGGGAGACACGGTGGAGGTGGAAATAGAAGGGATCGGCGTATTACGAAACCGAGTGGTCCCGGACCGGCCATAAGCCGCTTTTTTTAACCATACAAACAGAATGGGTGAGCCCGACCGGAGCGAAGTGGGATTTCGGCAGCGACTGGTTGGCCGGCGTTAAGCTCCGCCTTACTTTCTAAGTCCAACCGAGTGGAGTACCCCCTTCGAAGGCAAAAACCCTGGATGGCTAACCATCCAGGGTTTTTTATAAGTTGGCTGGTGCGCCCAGGGTGATTCGAACACCCGACCTACGGATTCGTAGTCCGGCGCTCTATCCAGCTGAGCTATGGGCGCGTATTTTCTTTATAATGGAAAAGGAGCCTCCCTGTCAACCTTTTTGGGGATTGAAAAAAAGAGAAGAAAAAGGTAAAAAAGGAGCGAGGTACGAGGAAAGAGGTAGGGGGGAGAAACGCACGCTGAAAAAAAGGAAATGAAAGAATGCATCTTTTGTAGGATCGTCGCCGGGCTGACGCCGGCGGAGAAAATCTTTGAAGACGGGCGCACCCTGGCCTTTATGGACATCAATCCCCGTTCGGATGGTCACTCCTTGATCATACCCAAGAGCCACGCGTCCACCCTCTTTGATATTGAAGAAGAAGATCTTTTGGCCGTCATGCGAACGGCCAAACGGATCACCCTGGCCATAAGACAGGCCCTCAAGCCCGACGGTCTTTTGGTCTATCAATTGAACGGACGGGCGGCCATGCAGTTGGTGGATCATTTCCACCTCCACTTGGTCCCCCGTTGGGAAAGCGACGGCGTGGACCTGACCCACGGGTTCCAACCCGGGGACCCGGACCAAATCCGGGCCGTGGCCCAAAAGATCAGGGCCGCCTTGGCCTCGACAAACAACGGCAAGGACGGCTCCTAACCTTCGCTTCAAGGCCTCACGCCCTTGTCAAGGCCTCTTCCAACCCCTCGAAGACCTTCCCCCCCTTGAGGCGGATCTCCCGCAGGGCCTTATCCGAAGACTCCGGGTCCACGCCCCGGCATAAGGAATGCACCACCGTTACTTGATATCCCCGGTCCAATCCGTCCAAGGCGCTGTAGCGGACACAGTAATCGGTGGCGATGCCGAAAAGGACCAGGCCCTGGATCCCCTCTTCTTTCAAAAGAAGGTGCAGTTCCGTCTCCCGACCTCCATCATCCTGAAAACAGGAGTAGCTGTCGAAACGAGGATCCGTCCCTTTTCGGATCACGGCCTGGAACAAGGAAGGATCGAGGAGCAATTCCGCCCCCGCCGTGCCCTGGACGCAGTGGGGCGGCCAAAGGACCTGCTCCCGGCCATCGAGGATGACCTTCTCATACACCTTCTTCCCGGGATGATTGGTGTAAAAGGAGACATGATCGGCCGGGTGCCAGTCTTGGGAGGCCCATAAGGGGATCCCGGCCTTTTTGATCTCTTCCACGGCTTTAGTGACTTTGTTCAGGTATTCCAAACCGGTCCCCGGCACGGCCAAAGATCCGTCCATCAATTGGGTGAAATCCCCCTGCACATCCACGACGATGACCCCGACCATTGCTTTTTCCTTTCCAGGCCTTTCGCCTAATCCTTTTTCTTTTTTATAGCATAATCGGGATATCCCCGCCAGCCCCTTGGGAACCCCGGGGTTCACTCCCTATTTTCCGTTGATTTTTCTTGACTTATCCCCCATTGCCCTTTAAGAGTTTAAAGACGAAAATGTTCGAGTCACCCCCAAGGACATGAACCTTTCCCGCTTCTTTTTTCTCATCGGCCAAAGGACCCTGGCCTTCCTCTCCGAACTGGGAGGGATCCTGATTTTGTTTTTACAAAGCCTGGCTTTGACCTTCGTCCCTCCTTATCGCTTTCGGATCCTGATCAAGCAGATGGAATTCATCGGGGTCAAATCCCTGTTCATCGTCACCCTGACCGGTCTCTTTTCCGGCATGGTTTTGGCCTTGCAAAGTTATCACGGTTTTCGCATGTTCGGAGGCGAAAGCCTCATGGGCGGGATCGTGGCCTTGTCCATGGCCAGAGAGATGGGACCGGTCATGACCGCCCTCATGGTCAACGCCCGGGCCGGTTCGGCCATCGCCGCCGAACTCGGAACCATGCGGGTCACGGAACAGATCGACGCCTTGCAGATGATGGCCGTCAACCCCATCCAATACCTGGTCGTCCCCCGCATCTGGGCCGGTGTCCTGATGCTGCCTTTGCTTACGGCCGTCAATATCTTCGTCGGCATTGTGGGCGGCTATTTCGTCGGGGTCGTCCTCCTCCGGATCAATCCCGGGACCTATCTGGACAAGATGATCCACATGATGGAATTGGCCGACCTGGTCCAAGGCATCGTCAAATCCGTGGTCTTCGGACTGATCCTGACCCTGGTGGGCAGCTACAAAGGGTACCACACCACAGGCGGGGCCGAAGGGGTGGGTCGGGCCACGACCGAGGCCGTGGTCATCTCTTCGGTCTGCATCCTTATCGGGACCTATGTCCTGACTTCGCTGTTGTTTTAAACCGGGGGGAAAATGCGTGGTTTAATAAAAAGAATGATCCTTCGGTTTTTCGGCCCCCCGCCGCGGGACCCCGGGTTCGGTAGCCTATGATCCGATTGGTCAACATCAATAAATCCTTTAAGAACCAGCAGGTGCTCAAGGACCTGAACCTGACCATCCCTGCCGGTCAAACCACGGTCATCATCGGCAGGAGCGGCGGCGGGAAAAGCGTTCTCCTGAAGCACATCATGGGCCTGATCAAGCCGGACAGCGGCGAGATCTGGATCGACGACCAGGAGATCCACCGCCTCAAGGAAAAGGACCTCTACCGGATCCGGAGGCGGTTCGGTATGCTCTTTCAGGAAGGGGCCTTGTTCGACTCCATGACCGTCGGCGAAAATGTGGCCTTCCCCATCCGGGAGCATCGTCGTCGTCTCTCCCACAAAGAAATCGAAAGGCTGGTGGCGGAAAAGCTGGCCCTGGTGGGACTGTCAGGTATTGAAGGCAAGATGCCTTCGGAATTGAGCGGGGGCATGCGCAAACGAGTGGCCCTGGCCCGGGCCATGGCCTTGGATCCGGACATCCTCCTCTTCGACGAGCCCACTACGGGTCTGGATCCCATCCTGACCGCCTCCATCGACCACTTGATCATAGAGACCCAGAAACGCTTCGGCATGACCTGCGTGGTCATCAGTCACGACATCCAGAGCGTCTTCCGCATCGCCCACAACATCGTCATGCTCTACGAAGGAAGGATCATCGAAGGCGGACCGCCGGAGGTCTTCCGTCGCTCGGAAAACAAAATTATTCAGGATTTTTTACAGGGCCGTTTCGAGGAACAAGCGGCTTAAGCCGCACCGGCCCGTCCAATCCGCGGCCCTCGGCCGATTTGGATAAGGAGGAAAGGACATGGAAAAAAGGGGAATAAGCACGGAGGTCAAAGTGGGGATCTTTGTCCTCATCGGACTGGTCGTCCTGGGCTACATGACCCTCCAGGTGGAACGATTCCGCCTGAAATCGGCCGAAGGGTATGAGATCGCCGCCCTCTTTGACACGGCCGTTGGTCTGGTCAAGGGCAGTCCGGTCCAAATCGCCGGGATCGAAGTGGGAAGGGTAAAAGACATTCAACTGACCGGTCGTCAGGCCAAAGTGATCATGACCATCCGCCGGGAAATCCCGCTCTATGCCGACGCCCGGGCCACCTTGAAGACCCAAGGGGTGCTGGGTGATAAATATGTGGAAATCTACCCCGGTACGGAAAAGGCCCCCCGTCTATTGGCGGGAGGGGTGATCCAAGAGACCCTTTCCCCTGTCGAACTGGACCACATCCTGGCCAAGGCCATGCCCATCGTGGACGATGTCCGGGCGGTGACCAAGACCCTGCGGGAGGTCATGGGCAGCGAAAAAGGAAAGATAGACCTGGAGAAGACCATCGCCAATATCCATCGGGCCACGGACGACATCAAAAGCATGACCGCCCGCCTGGACAAGGGGGAAGGGACCCTGGGGAAACTCCTGCGCGATGACCGTGTCTACCAAGACCTGCAAACGGCCATGACCGGCCTCAAGACCACGGTTTCCGAGATCAACGAAGGCAAGGGGAGTCTGGGAAAACTGATCAAGGATCAGGAATTTTACGACGAGACCCGCAAGACCTTGAGCCGTTTGCAACGGGTGGCCGAAAAGATCGAATCCGGGGAAGGGACCTTGGGGAAACTGGTCAACGACGACACCCTTTATAAAGAGGCCAAAGAGACGGTAGCGTCCCTGAATGAAACGGCCCGGAAAATCAATGCCGGGGAAGGGACCATCGGCAAATTGGTCAATGACGACAGCCTCCACAAAGAGCTCAAATACACTTTACGAAGCGTCACCAAGGCCACCGAAGGGCTGTCGGAGCAGGTTCCGGTGAGCATCCTGGGGACGATCATCGGGACGATCATCAAATAAATCGCGAAGCGTGAAGCGTGAAGGGTGTAGCCAAAGGGAGCAAGAAACAACAGGCCTTAGGGGGGCGGCGGGTCCTTCGGACCTTGCCCCTGAGGATAGGCGGGGGATCGGCTTTATGGGCCCATAGCCCTTGGGGGAAAAAGACACGGCGGACGACTTACCGCCGGAGAAAAGGCTTATTCGGTTTCAGCCGGTTTTTCGCCGTAATGCTGATGGGGACCTTCCTCCTTTTCTCCGCCTCCTGCGCCCATCTCTCCCCGGACCGGGGACCGGAAAACTTCTCCCCCTTTTTTCACATCCAGACCGATCCGGAAAAGCAGAGCCGCCGTCTGGACGCAGTCGGTCCTTTCTACTCTCAATCCGAGACCCCCACCGAACAGGAATGGACCCTCAGGCCCTTTTTCTCCTATCGCCGGAACCTGGAAGAAGGGACCGAAGAGCTGGAATATCTGTATCCTTTGGGTTATTCAAAAAAAACGCCCCAGGGCACGCGTCGGCGCTTCATCCCTTTTTATTCCTCCTTTGAACCCTCCACCGAGATCCAAGCGGAGGACCCCCAAAGGTATGGAGATTTTTTCCCCTTTTTTTGGGGAACAGCCAAGGACGGGAGTCCATACGGCGGGGTCTTCCCCTTCGGCGGGGTCTTTCGGGATCGTTTCGGTCGGGACGAAATCGGTTTTATCCTTTGGCCGCTCCACACCTGGATTCGGGAAGGAGAAAATCAAACCTTCCATTTCCTCTGGCCCCTCTTTTCGTATAGTTCCGGAGGCAACCGTCAGGGCTTCCGTTTCTTCCCCTTCTTCGGCCGGGAAAAACAAGAGGGGGAAGGGGCCTATGAAAAGACTTTTTTCCTCTGGCCCATCGGTCATTATCAACGGCGGTATTTGGATACGGAAGACCCCAAGACCTATTTTTATCTCTTCCCCTTTTACCTTTCCGAAAAAAGCCCCAACGAAAACAAGCTCATCCTCCTTTGGCCGTTCCTGAATTTCTATCGGGAGGAACGGTTCAACTATGTCCAGGTGGACCTGCCCTGGCCTATCATCCAATTCGCCCGCGGGGAAAGGACCGAGGCCGTTAAGCTCTGGCCCCTATTGACCTACCGCCGCGTGGACGATCGGGAGAAATGGTCCCTCTGCTGGCCTCTCTTCTCTCAAGAAAAAGAGGAAAACGAGGAAAAGGACGAGGTCTTGAACCGCTTCCTCTATATCAGCAAGATCCATCAGGTCTATTACAAGAAGGAAGGGCGATGGGAAAGGGTGACCCGCCTCTGGCCCCTCTTCCGTTACGCCGAGGACGGCCGTGGGCTTGTTCATTTCTATTTCCCGGCCGTGATGCCGGCCGACTGGGAGGGGTTGGAGCGTCATTACGGGACGCTCTTTCGGGTCTTTGAATATTATCAAGACGGCACAGGCAAGGAGATCTCCAAGTTCCTCTGGGGATTGATTTATCTCCAAAAACAGCCGGACCTCGTCCGCTTTGATTTTGGCCCCCTCTTTTCCTATCGCCGGGAAAAGGAGGTTTGGAAATGGTCTGTCTTAAAAGGCCTGATAGCCTACGCCCGCAAGGGACCGGAACGGACCTTGCGTCTTTTTTATCTTCCCGTCACTTGGCAGGAAGGGCCGGCGCCTGATCCAAGGTCCTCGTCCCCGCCGGGGGGGTAAAGACAAACAGGGAATCGGCCAGGACCCCGCCGGTGCGGACGCGGCTGAAACGAAAACGGGTGCCGTCGCCCATCAGATTTTCGTAGGTGAATTCGAGGGGCAGAAAATCCCTTTTGGCGATCTTCAGGGTGATTTGTTGGAGGTCCGGTTGGGGATTTCTGGGTTTCAAGACCAAGGTATAATGAGGAGGATCCAAAGAAACAGCCCCTTCCAGGCGGACCGAAAAATCCTTTTCCAGTTCCTTCAGCCCGGACAAGAGATTTACCATCGGTTGGATCTGGGCCGCATACTCCTTCAGGCGATAGACCATGACCGTCTTTTCTTCGGGCACATACCAAAAGGCCTTCTCGCCGTTGACTATTAATAATTCCTTGCGGGGTTTGTTTTGATCCAAGCGCAGCCGGTTGGGGGAACGGAAAGCGAGCTTTCCTTCGGCCCGAAAATGCGTCCCCGAAAGTTGAGAGGGGATCTTTGGTACGATCTCCCGGATATAGTCCGCTTGAAAGGTCCTGACCCGGGCGAAACGGTCCTTTAAACCGGCCAGGACCCGCTCCTTTTCCGCAGTGTTTTCTTCCTGGCACGATGCCCGGGCGGAAACAAAAAAGACCAAGAGAAAGGCCCACACCCATAGTACCCGGATGCGCCCCTTTTTCCCAAACCATGGATCGGTCATGACCTTTCCTCCCTTGCGCCGTTTCTGAGCGGCTTGGATAACCCCTTGCTTGATCCGTCAACGACAAAGGGCGAAGCCCCTTTGGGGCGATTCCGAGGAAATTTCCCGCCGGGAAAGACCCGGAGCCCGGCTATTTCCCTTCCGAACGGGCCAATAGATCCCGAACCTCCGGCTCCACCTCGACCGCCGTTAAATCGAAATGCTTCAGGGCCTCGAGAAAGACCTCGACCTTTTCCCGGTCCGTGGCCCGGGAGTCGATGAACAGGTTGGGTTTTCCTCGGACCTTGCACAGTCCGCCGTGGCCCAGGGTCTCCCCCGGTACGGGCCGGAAAGAACGGACGGTGATCCCCAGCCTTTTGGCCAGCTCTTCCAGCCTGGGCAAGAGGACTTCGCTTTTCACAAACCACCCCTCATCTCGTAATCAAACGGTGACGCCTTGAACCGACGAAATCTGGTGGTCCCAACGGGGTTCGAACCCGTGTTTTCGGCGTGAGAGGCCGACGTCCTAGGCCACTAGACGATGGGACCCAACAAAGAGGGTTCAGTGTGGGGAGTTCGGGGTTGAGGGTGACCGGCTCAGGACACCAGCGCAATCCTTCCCTTGCCGATCGGCCGTCATAAGCCGTTACCCTTTTGCGCCCTTGGGGACTCGAGGACGCTTCTTCCTTGCGCCCTTGTGGGCTTCAATCCTCGATCCCGGTTCGACCAAAATAAAAAAAATGGCTGGGGGACAGGGATTCGAACCCCGATAGGTAGATCCAGAGTCTACAGTCTTACCGTTAGACGATCCCCCAGTCGGAAAGAAACCCAACAGACCCCGCCTCCTCGAGACGCATGGGAGGCTTATGGTCTTCTTTTTTCTGGTTAAAATTTTAGAACAGGATCAAAAAAAAATCAAGTGCTTTTGTTTCCGCCGGCCTCCCTTATCCAGTCACGGGCCCGGGCCAGTCGCTTCAAGGTCCTATCCGGGCCTAAGACGGCCATGACCTCGAAAAGCCCCGGACTGGCCGTCTTTCCCGTCAGGGCCAGGCGAAGGGGCGGGGCCAAAATCTTCATAGGGGTCCCACTTTCTTCGATATATCCCTTGAAGGCCTCTTCTAAGGCGGCTTCGGTCCAGACCGGTATGCGGGACAAAAGCCCCGAAACCCTTTCCAGGATGGAAACGACTCCGGCGGCGGAAAAGATCTTTTTCGCCGCCTCTTCAGGGAAGGTCAGCTCCTCTTTAAGATAGAATTCGGCCGCTTCGGCCATTTCTTTCAAGGTTTTGGCCCGCCCTTTGAGGGTCGCGGCGCAGCGGGCCAGATAGGCCGGGTCCGGATCCGGATAACCCATTTCCCGGACAAAGGGGATCAAAAGGGCGGCCAAGGCGTCATCGGTCGAGGCCTTGATATAATGGCTGTTAAGCCAAAGGAGCTTTTCCGGATTAAACACGCCGGCCGATTTCCCGACCTGCTCCAGAGAGAACTTTTGGATCATCTCTTCCCGACTGAAGATTTCTTCGTCCCCGTGGGCCCAACCCAGGCGGACCAGATAATTGAGCAAGGCCTGGGGCAGGTATCCCATATCCCGGTAGGCCAAAACCGAGGTCGCCCCGTGACGTTTGCTCAGCCGGGTCTTGTCCGGTCCTAAGATCATGGGGACATGGGCGTAAAAAGGCAAGGGCCTTCCCAGGGCCTGATAGATCTGGATCTGCCGCGGCGTATTGTTGATGTGATCGTCCCCTCGGATGACATGGGTGATACCCATGGTGATGTCGTCCACGACCACAGCCAGATGATAGGTGGGAGTGCCGTCGCTTCGGGCCAAGACCAAGTCGTCCAGTTCTTCGTTGGGAAAGCTGATCGGCCCCCGGATCAGGTCCACGAAAGAGGTGGTGCCGCCAAGGGGATTTTTAAGGCGCACCACGGCCTGAGGGCCGGGTCCGAGCCCTTTATCCCTGCAGGTCCCGTCATACTTGGGTTTCAGTCCTTGGGCCCTGGCCATTTCCCTTTTCTTTTCGAGGAGTTCCGGAGGGCAGTGACAATAATAGGCCTTACCCTGGTCCAACAGTTCCCGGATGAATTGCCGATAAAGGTCGGTCCGTTGGGATTGGAAATATGGGCCTTCGTCCCAGTCCAGTCCCAGCCACTCAAGCCCTTCCAAAATGGCCCGGGTGGCCTCTTCAGTGGAACGGTTCTGATCGGTATCCTCGATGCGAAGAATGAAGGCCCCCCCTTGTTGCCGGGCAAAAAGCCAATTGAACAGGGCAGTTCGGGCCCCACCGATGTGCAGATATCCGGTGGGACTGGGCGGAAATCGGGTGCGGATTTTTTCCATGGCGGGTATCTACCACAATTCCTTCCCGAAGACAACCCCGAAGACGAATTTTCTTGACAAAAAAAATGGTTTCACTATAGTAAACAGTTTATTTTATTAATGGTAAGCCGGTCTTACCCAAAGACCATGAAACCGCTAAGAATTGAATATATTCCGCCCGTCGGCCTTGAGGTGGACGACCTCCTGGAGGCCTCCAAGATCCTGGAGATCGATCAGGAGCGCGGCTTGGGGTTTTCCCCTTCCGGCCCCCTCGAAATCCGAGGGACCCTGACCAAAGAGGGACGGGAGCTCTTTTTTCGGGGGACCATCCGAGGGCGCATCCTTTTGGAATGCGCCCGCTGCTTGGAACTGTTTCCCCAAGCCGTGGACATCCATTGGGCCTCGGAATGGCGCATCCTGTCCCACCCCATACGAACAGGCGGGAGGATGACGGAGGCGATTCTGGAAGAAACGGAATCGGGTTGGATTCAGGAAGGGGCCTTGGACCTGACCGATCGCATCCTGGAAGAGGTCATATTGACCATCCCCATTCGGCCCCTTTGTGGGGAGTCATGCCTCGGTTTGTGTCCGGTCTGCGGGGGAAACCGAAATATTCATCCTTGTCTATGCCAAAAGGCGGAAAAAGAAGGGCCTTTTTCCCTCTTGAAAAAGCTGAAAATAAACGGAGGCTGAAAAAGGTTTTCCTTTGGATCGTTTTACGGTAAACAGTAAGCGGTTAAGGCATCAAAAAATGGAAGGGCCCATAAGCCCTTCGAACCCAATCGGGATAAGATAGAGCGGCAAGAAACCTTTTAAGGAGTTTAATCCATGGCTTTACCCAAGAGAAGACATTCCCGGTCGCGCAGCGGGAAACGGAGGGCCCATGACGCCCTGTCCGCCCCGACCTTGACCCGTTGTCCCCAGTGTCACGAACCCAAACTGCCCCATTTCGCTTGTCCTTTTTGCGGGACATACCGGGGTCGTCAGGTAAAAGTGCTGGAAGAAGAAAAGGCGTCGTAACCGTCCACTCCGCATCCAGGATCTCAAACCTTGTCGTCCGTCAAGATAGCCGTCGATGCCATGGGCGGGGATCGGGCCCCGGCCGAGATCGTCAAGGGGGCGGTCATGGCCGCCAAGGAGATGAAGATCGCCTTGATTTTGGTGGGAAACCGGGATCTGATCTCCAAGGAATTGGCCGGGGTCACCTTCGACCCGGAGCAGATCACCCTTCACCATTGTACGGAGGCGGCCGGGATGGGTGAACCGCCCCTGGAGGTCATCCGCCGGAAAAAGGACGCCTCCATTCGGGTGGCCCTGGAATTGGTCAAGAAGGGACAGGCCGACGGCGTGGTCAGTGCCGGCAATTCAGGGGCGACCATGGCCCTGGGGGTGGTGGTCTTGGGAAAACTGCCCGGCGTGGACCGGCCGGCCCTGGGGGCCATCCTGCCCACCCCCCATTCCTCGACCCTTTTGATTGATGTGGGGGCCAATGTGGATTGCACCCCGCCTCAACTGGTCCAGTTTGCCGTCATGGGGGAATCCCTCCTGCGCTACACCCTGAAGCGTTCCCATCCCCGTATCGGGATCTTGAGCATCGGGGAGGAAGAGACCAAGGGAAACAGCCTGGTCCACCAGACCGCCGAACTCCTGCGCAAGACCCCCCTCAATTTCATCGGCAATGTAGAGGGACGGGACATCTTCAGCGACAATGTGGATGTGGTGGTCTGCGACGGCTTTGTCGGCAACATCTGTCTCAAACTGAGCGAAGGACTGGTCTCCACCATCGGGGCCATGCTCAAGGAAGAGATCGGCTCCAGTCTGACTTCCAAAGTGGGGTACCTTTTCCTGCAATCGGCCTTTAAGCGTTTCGCCAAAAAGGTGGATTACACCGAATACGGGGGGGTCCCCCTCTTGGGGGTAAACGGTGTGGTGGTGGTCAGCCACGGCTCTTCCAACGCCAAGGCGATCATGAACGCCATCCGTGTGGCCGAACAGACGGTGCGCAGCCGGATGAACGACCATATTCGGGAGGGGCTGGAACAATATAACGCCTATTATCATAAACCGCACCGCTTCTGGGACTCCCTTAAAAAGAAAATCTCCAATTGACCGCCTGAGGCCTGAACGGGAAAAGCATCCACCGCCAAGGTAAGGCCTTAAGCGAGAAAGGGAAGACGATGGATTATTTCTTGACCGAAGAGCAGCTGATGATCAAGGAAACGGCCCGTAAGATCGCCGAGGAAAAAATCAAACCCGTCCGGGCCGAACTGGACGAAAAGGAGATCTTTCCCCGGGAACTTTTAACGATCATCGCCCAGGCCGATCTCTTCGGGGTGTCCATTCCCGAGGCCTACGGGGGATTCGGCGGCGGTTCCTTCGAAAATTGCCTGGCCGTGGAGGAATTGAGCCGGGGTTGCCTGGGCGTCTCCACCAGCTTCGCCGCCAGCGGACTGGGGGCTTACCCCATCCTGCTTTATGCCCACGAGGAACAAAAGAGAAAATACCTCCCGGACATCGCCTCCGGGCGGAAATTGGCCGCCTTCGCCTTGACCGAATCCACGGCCGGGAGCGACGCCGGGGGGATCATGACCACGGCCGAACGGGACGGGGATGTCTACATCCTCAACGGGACCAAACAGTGGATCACCAACGCCGGGGAGGCCGATATCTATTCGGTCATCGCCATCACCGACCGCAGCAAGGGCCCCCGAGGGGCCAGCGCCTTCATCCTTGAAAAAGGGGATCCCGGTTTCACCTTCGGCAAAAGGGAGAGCAAGATGGGCATCCGCGCCTCGGCCACGGGCGAGCTGATCTTTCATCAGTGCCGCATCCCCAAGGACCGGATCATCGCCCGGGAAGGGATGGGGTTCATCGTGGCCATGAAGACCTTCGACCAATCCCGTCCCGGCGTGGGGGCTCAGGCCGTGGGTCTGGCCCAGGCGGCCTTGGAGGAGGCCGTGGCCTTCGCCCGGACCCGCATCCAATTCGGCAAACCCATCATCACCTTCCAGGCCGTGCAGCACATGTTGGCCGACATGGCCACCTTGACCGAAGCCGCCCGGGCCTTGGTCTATTCGGCGGCCCGCTTCATCGACAGCGGGGCCAAAGACGTCTCCAAGGCCTCGGCCATGGCCAAGGTCTTCGCCAGCGATGTGGCCATGAAAGTGACCACCGACGCCGTCCAAATCCTGGGCGGATCCGGATACATGCGCGATTACCCCGTGGAAAAGATGATGCGGGACGCCAAGATCCTCCAAATCTACGAGGGCACCAACCAGATCCAAAGGAACATCATCGGTCAGGAACTGAACAAGGAGGGAGGAAGGAAAAAATAACCAGGGATGAGCGGACGCGGATAGGGGAAAACTCCCCGGGTCATTCCGCCTTGGTATCCCGCCTTCCGCACTCGCACCATGCATATCATCGTCTGTATCAAGCAGGTCCCGGACACCCGGCATGTCCGTCTGGATGAAAAGACCCACACCCTGATCCGGGAAGGGGTGGAAAGCATCATCAATCCTTACGACCTCTATGCCTTGGAAGAAGGGCTCCGCCTCAAGGAACGGTTCGGCGGCAAGGTCACGGTCCTCACCATGGGGCCGCCCCAGGCGGAATCGTCCCTTAGGGAGGCCATCTCTTACGGGGCCGATGAGGCCGTTCTGCTCTCCGACCGGGCCTTCGCCGGGGCCGACACCTGGGCTACATCCTTCACCTTGTCCTTGGGCGTTCAGAAAATCGGGGCCTTTGACCTGATCCTCTGCGGCAAACAGGCCGTGGACGGGGACACGGCCCAGGTCGGACCGGGGCTGGCCGAACGGTTGTCCATTCCCTATGTGACTTGGGTGAGACGGATCGAAGAGGTTCATAACGGTCTGATCCGGGTCCAGCGCCTGATGGACGACGGTTACGACCGAGTGGAACTGCCCCTTCCGGCCTTGCTGACCGTGGTCAAGGAAATCAACGACCCCCGCGTCCCTTCCCTGAAAGGAAAAATGAGGGCCAAAGCGCAGGCCATCCCGGTCTGGGGGGCCAAGGAACTGGCAGCCGACCCGGAGGAGGTGGGCCTTTCGGGCTCGTTCACCCAAGTGATCAAGGTCTTTCCTCCGCCCCGTCTCAAGGAAAGGGAATGGATCGAGGGGACGACGGAGGAAAAAGTGACCAAGGTCCTGGAAAAATTGACGGCTTTAAAGATCATTTCCTAAAAGAGGAGGAAATCAACCCGCGGCAAAGGCGAGCTTTTCTCCCCTTCGGCGGGTTGGGGCGAAACATCGGCTATGACCCTGCAAGTCCGTATTGATACCGAAAAATGTACCGGCTGTGAGCTTTGTCTTTCCCTTTGCCCTTTTCAGGCCCTGGAGATGCAGGAGGGCAAGGCGGCGGTCAACGAAAAATGCACCCTCTGCGGGGCCTGCGCCGCCGAATGTCCGGTCGAGGCCATTTTCGTCCCGGCCCTGCCGAAGGGGGAGGAAAGCAGTGATTATGCGGGGGTTATGGTCTATGCCGAACAACGGTTGGGCAAGATCGCCGAGGTCACCTATGAACTCCTGCACAAGGGTCGGGAGTTGGCCGACATCCTTAAAGTCCCCCTTTCGGCGGCCCTTTTGGGCAGTGGCGTGACGGAAAAGGCCCGGACCCTGGTCGAACACGGGGCCGACCGGGTCTATGTGGCCGATCATCCCGCCTTGGAGGGGTTTACCGACGAGACCTATGGGGAGGCCTTGTCCCGCATCATCCAGACCTTCCGTCCGGAGATCGTCCTGGCCGGGGCCACGGCCATAGGCCGTTCTTTTATCCCCAAGGTGGCCACGCGCCTTAAGACCGGCTTGACCGCCGATTGTACGGAACTTTCCATTGATCCCGAAAAACGCCTTTTACTCCAGACCCGACCGGCCTTCGGGGGAAACATCATGGCCACCATCATCTGCCCGACCAAACGGCCCCAGATGGCCACGGTCCGACCCAAGGTGATGAAAAAAGGGGCCCCCCGTCCGGGTCGGCCAGGGGAAATTCTCGCCGTGGACACCTCCTGGGCCGACCGATCCTTTAAGACCCGCCTTATCGAGATCGTGGAAGAAATCGAGGAAAAGGTCAAATTGGCCGAGGCCGATGTGATTGTGGCCGGGGGAAGGGGCCTTCAGGAGGCGAAAAATTTCTCCCTCATCCGGGAACTGGCCGATCTTCTGGGGGCGGCGGTGGGGGCCTCCCGCGGGGCCGTGGATTCCGGTTGGATTTCTTATGCCCATCAGGTGGGTCAGACCGGGAAGACGGTCGCCCCCAAACTCTACATCGCCATCGGCCTCTCCGGGGCGGTCCAGCATCTGGTGGGGATGCAGTCCTCGGAAACCATCATCGCCGTGAACAACGATCCCCACGCCCCGATCTTCGATGTGGCCACTTATGGTATTTTAGGGGACCTCTTTGAGATCGTACCGGAGATGATCCGGCAGTTGAAGGCCAGGAGGGAAGGGCGGAAATAAAGGAGAGAGGAACGAGGAGCGGGGATAAAGGGAATCGATTATCCAGACCAAAGGGCTTTATTTCGCATCGCCGTTGGCTGAGGAGACAGGCATGGAAGGAAATAGAAAAGTCGTCTTGATCACCGGGGCTTCCCGCGGCATCGGCCGGGCCATCGCCCTTCGTTTGGCCGGTCCGGAAACGGTCCTGCTACTGAATCACTTTGATCCCGAACCGAACCAGGCCGAACAGACCATGACCGAGGTCACAGGGAAAGGGGCCGAAGGAGAGATCTGTTATTTCAATGTGGCCGATTACCAGGCCGTCCAATCCCATGTGGACGGGCTGCTCAAGAAATGGGGACGGATCGACATCTTGATCAACAACGCCGGGATCACCAAAGACACCTTGCTCATGCGGATGAAAGAGGAAGACTGGGACCGGGTCCTGGCCGTCAATCTGAAAGGGGTCTTTAACTGCACCCAGGCGGTCATACGGTCCATGATCAAGAACAAGCAAGGCAAAATCGTCAACATCGCCTCGGTGGTGGGGGTCATGGGCAACGCCGGCCAGGCCAATTACGCCGCCTCCAAGGCCGGCATCATCGGCTTTACCAAATCGGTGGCCAAGGAGGTGGCCGGTCGGGGGATTCAGGTCAACGCCGTGGCCCCGGGGTTTATTGAAACGGAAATGACCGCGGTACTCCCGGAATCGGTCAAAGAGGAATTCCTGCGGTCCATCCCCATGGGGCGCAGCGGCAAACCGGAAGAAGTGGCCGAATTGGTGGCCTTTCTGGTTTCCGGTTCGGCCGATTACATCACCGGTCAGGTGATCCATATCAACGGCGGGATGTATTCGTAAAGGGAAAAAGGCCCCCCCACGGCCTCGGCTTCCGGCCTTTTTTTCTCTGGACAAGAAGGGTTGGAACGGTTTATGTATAGGCCTCATGATCGGGGAAAAGGGATCCGGGGCAAAACCGGCCGATCCCCCCAGGCAAAAGTTTTGATCCCTGCCGCGGCCGAGCCGCACCCTCGATTCCGCCGAAGGCCTGAAGCAGCCGGCCGGTTGGGCAATGATGCTCCCGAAACCTTTCCGTTTTCGGGCGGAAATAGGGCAAGTGTACATCGATAGAAAGGGACGAAAGGAGGGTATTCACCCATGAATATCGAAGAGAAAGTCAGGGCCATTATCTGCGAACAATTGAGCGTTCCTGAAGAAGACGTCAAACTCGAGGCCTCTTTTGTGGACGATTTAGGGGCGGATTCCCTGGACCTCGTGGAGATGATCATGGCCATGGAAGAGACCTTCAACATCTCCATCGCCGACGAGGATGCGGAAAAGATCAAGACCGTTCAGGACGCCATCAATTACATCAAGGCCAATATCCAATAAGGATTCGGGACCACGGTCCTTTTACCGGGAGGAATTGCCTTGAAACGAAGAGTGGTGGTCACGGGTCTGGGTCTGGTCACCCCCCTGGGTATAGGGGTGGAAGAGAACTGGGACAATCTTTGTAAAGGGAAATCGGGGATCGGCCCGATCACCCGCTTTGACGCCAGTAAATTCAAGACCCGTATCGCCGGCGAGGTGAAAGGCTTCAAAGCCGAGGATTTCGTTCCCCAAAAGATGATCAAGCGTCTGGATATCTTCGTCCATTACGCCTTGGCCGCGGCCCGGATGGCCGTGGAGCAGGCCCAACTCAAGATCACGCCTGATTTGGCCCCTCAGGTAGGGGTCATCAGCGGATGCGGATTGGGGGGCCTGACGACCCTCGAGGCCACCCATTCCATTTTAATGAACCGGGGACCGGACCGGATCAGCCCCTTTTTCATCCCCATGCTCATCGCCAACATGGCCCCGGGCCAGATCGCCATCGAATTCGGGGCCAAAGGGCCGAACATCTCGGTGGAGACCGCTTGCGCCGCCGGGAACCACGCCATCGGCGATTCCTTCAAGGTCATTCAGCGGGGGGCGGCCAAGGCCATGATCTGCGGCGGCGTGGAGGCGGTGATCACCCCCCTGGCCGTTTCCGGGTTCAACGCCATGCGGGCCCTCTCCACACGAAACGACGAACCGGAAAAGGCCTCCCGTCCCTTTGATCGAGACCGGGACGGGTTCGTCATGGCCGAAGGGGCGGGGATGATGGTCTTGGAAGACCTGGAATTCGCCTTGGAAAGGGGAGCGACCATCTTGGGAGAGATCGTCGGCTACGGCTTGACCGCCGACGCCTATCACATGACCGCTCCGTCCCCTGACGGAGACGGGGCCATCCGCTGTATGCAAATGGCCCTGGAGGACGCCGGCTTAGGACCCGAAGACATTCAATACATCAACGCCCATGGGACTTCGACGGATTTAAACGACGTTTCCGAGACCCTGGCCATTAAAGCGGTCTTCGGGGAACACAGCCGCAAATTGGCGGTCAGTTCGACCAAGTCCATGACCGGCCATCTCCTGGGCGGGGCCGGCGGCGTGGAATCGGTTTTCACCGTCTTGACCCTCAAAGAGGGGGTGATCCCTCCGACCATCAATCTGGACAATCCCGATCCGGAATGCGATCTGGACTATGTCCCCCATATGGCCCGGAAGGCCGATCTTTCCGCGGCCATGACCAACTCCTTCGGGTTCGGAGGAACCAACGCCGTCTTGATCTTCAAGAAATATGTCCCTTAAGACCCAGCCGCCCGGGGGGTTTCCTTGTCGGAAAAAAGTGAGGGCGTCCCTATGGCGCAAAGAAAAAAGAAGACGGACCTGATCATCGGGGCCGACCACGCCGGCTTCGAACTGAAAGAGACCGTCCTTAAGCTTCTATCCTCCCTGAAGGTACCTTTCGAGGATGCCGGGACCTACGGCAGTGACCCTGTCGACTATCCGGATATCGCCTTTCGCGTAGCCGAAGCGGTTCGGTCCGGCCGGGCCAAAAGGGGGATCCTCATTTGCGGAACGGGAATCGGCATGTCCATTGCAGCCAACCGGCTCTCCGGTATTCGGGCCGCTTTATGCAACGACCTCTTCACCGCCCGTATGGCCAGGGCCCACAACGACGCCAACATCCTGACCATGGGCAGTCGGGTGGTCGGCCCCGGTTTGGCTGAACAGATTGTCCGGACCTTTTTGGAGACCCCCTTTGAAAAAGGGAGGCATCGGCGGAGGATCGGCAAGTTGGACGGCGGGTTTTGCTCATGAAATCACATGCCATTCGTCCCCCTTCTTTAAGATACCTAAAGGGCGTCGACCCGGAGGTCGCCTCCGCCATCGCCGGTGAACTGAAAAGGCAGACCGAAAAACTGGAACTGATCGCCTCGGAGAATATCGTCAGCCGGGCGGTCCTGGAAGCCCAGGGCAGCGTCCTGACCAACAAATACGCCGAGGGATATCCCCATCGGAGGTATTACGGGGGTTGTGAATATGTCGATCAGGTCGAGGCCTTGGCCGTGGAGCGGGCCCGCAAGCTCTTTCACGCCGAGCATGTCAATGTCCAGCCCCACTCCGGCTCCCAGGCCAATATGGCCGTCTTTTTCGCCGTTCTCAAGCCCGGTGACAAGATCTTGAGCATGGACTTGGTCCATGGCGGCCATTTAACCCACGGCAGCCCGGTCAGTTTCTCCGGGAGGTTTTTTCGGGTCTTTTCTTACGGGGTGGACCGAGCCACGGAAAGGATCGACTACGACCGGTTGGCCGCCTTGGCCCGAAAGATCCGTCCCCGCCTGATCATCGCCGGGGCCAGCGCCTATCCGCGCCTCATTGATTTTGAGGCCTTCGGCCGCATCGCCCGAGACAACAAGGCCTATTTGATGGTGGACATGGCCCATATCGCCGGGCTGGTCGCCGCCGGTATCCACCCGTCACCGGTGGGCGAGGCCGATTTCATCACTTCCACCACCCACAAGACCTTGCGCGGCCCCCGAGGGGGTTTGATCCTCTGCCGGTCCGAATACGCCAAGATGATCGACGCCCAGGTCTTCCCCGGGATCCAAGGCGGCCCGATGATGCACACCATCGCCGCCAAGGCCGTGGCCTTCCGGGAGGCCCTCTCCCCCCGCTTCAAGTCCTATCAAAAACAGGTGGTTCAAAACGCCCGGGTCTTGGCCGAGGCCCTTAACCAAAAAGGCCTCCGTCTGGTATCCCAGGGTACGGACAACCACATGATGCTGGTGGATGTCGGCTCCATCGGCCTGACCGGCGCAGAAGCGGAAAAGGCCCTGGACCAGGCCGGGATCACGGTCAACAAAAACAGCATCCCCTTCGAGACCCGGGGACCTAAGATCACCAGCGGTATTCGTTTGGGGACCCCGGCCGTGACCACCCGGGGCATGAAAAAAGGGGAGATGCTCAAGATCGCCGATTTCATCCATAAGGTCCTCCAACGTCCGGACGATCCGGTCTACCTGAAAAAAATCAGAAAGGAAGTCCGGGACTTTTGCCGGGCCTATCCCCTTTTCCCGTAAAGGGGGGAGTCGATGGAACCGGTCATCCGACCACCCTGGCCAGAATATTTCATGGATATCGCCGAGTTGGTGGCCCGCCGTTCCACTTGCCTAAGGAGGAGGGTGGGAGCCGTTCTGGTCAAGGACAAGAGGATCCTGGCCACGGGCTATAACGGGGCCCCTTCCGGGATCCCCCATTGCCTGGAGGTGGGTTGTCTTAGGGAGAAAGAAGGGATCCCTTCCGGCGAAAGGCATGAACTTTGCCGAGGGCTCCATGCCGAACAAAACGTCATCATCCAGGCCGCCCGCCACGGCGTGACCATCCAAGGCTCGACCCTTTATTGCACCAATCTGCCTTGTGTCATCTGCTCCAAGATGCTGATCAACGCCGGGATCCGGGAGATTTATTATCGGGAGGGATATGCCGACGCCCTTTCGGAGGAGCTGTTGAAGGCCGCCTGCATCTCCCTCATCTATTATCCGGGAAAGGGCTGAACCGATGAAGTGCCCCTACTGCGGATCTTTCAACAACAAGGTGGTTGATTCCCGGCTGAGCAAGGACGGCACCATGATCCGACGTCGCCGGGAGTGCGACGCCTGTCAAAGACGGTTCACCACCTATGAGAAAGTGGAAGAGATCCATCCGGTGGTCATCAAAAAAGACGGCAGGAGAGAGCCCTTTCAACGGGAAAAGATCCTGGAAGGGATTCAATTGGCCTGTCAAAAGCGCCCCATCAGCGTGGAGACCATCGAGGAATTCGTCGACGCCCTGGAACAATCTTTCCAGGATTCGGGCCGAAAGGAAATCGCCACCAAAGAAATCGGGGAGTTGGTCATGGCCAAACTCCATGAATTGGACGATGTGGCCTACGTCCGTTTCGCCTCGGTCTATAAACAATTCAAGGACCCGGCCGACTTCGAACAGGAACTGAAAGAACTCCTCGAAAGCCGGAAAAGGAAGGAGAAAAAACAGCCGAAAAGGCCGGCGGAGAAAGAGCGAAGGCCTTGATCCGCCCACCCTTTCCCCATTGAACCCTCGCCTTCGCCTCGACGGCCCAACCGACCTTTCGGTCCCGCCGTAACGGGTCCCCGATAGATGGGGCCGGGATCTAAAAACGCAACCGATCGCAATGGATACCTCAGCAGCGCAAGACAGGAAATTCATGGCCATGGCCCTCCGCCTGGCTCGAAAGGGATTGGGCCGGACCTCCCCCAATCCGGTGGTGGGGGCGGTGGTGGTCAAAAATAATCGGGTCGTCGGCAAAGGCTACCATCAACGGGCCGGCGGCCCCCACGCCGAGGTCTACGCCTTGAAAGAGGCCGGGGATCAGGCCAAAGGGGCCACCCTTTATGTCACCTTGGAGCCCTGCAACCACTTCGGGAGGACCCCGCCTTGCACCCTGGCCATCCAGGAAAGCGGGATCGCCCGCGTCGTTTACGGGATGAACGATCCCAACCCTCAGGTCAAAGGGGGCGGCGGCGAGTGGCTCCGGGCTCAAGGCCTTGAGGTCGTCAAGGGGGTCTTGGAAGAGGAATGCCGACGGCTGAATGAGGTCTATATCAAGTGGATAGCCACCGGGTTGCCCTTCGTCATCCTCAAGGCGGCCATAAGTCTGGACGGTCGGATCGCCACCCGAACCGGGGATTCCCAATGGATCAGCGGCGAAACCTCCCGACTCCTCGTCCATCGTTTGCGTAACCAGGTGGATGCCGTGCTGGTCGGTATCGGGACCGTATTGAAAGACGATCCCCGCTTGACCGTGCGCCTGCCCGGGGAAAGAAAGACCAAAGACCCCTTGCGGGTCGTCATCGATCCCCGTCTGAGGCTGCCCCAGAAGGCCCGTCTCCTCAGCGACCCCGGCCGGGTCGTCGTCGCCACCCGGGACCCCTATCCTTCCCGCAAAGGAGAGGCCTTGAAAAAATTGGGGGTGGACCTCCTCCTTCTCCGGGAAGAAAAAGGCCGCCTGTCCCTTCGGTCTCTCCTTGCTCATTTAGGACGAAGGGGCGTAACCAGCCTGCTGGTGGAAGGAGGGGCGGAGACCTTCGCCGGATTTCTGGAAGAACGGATGGTGGATAAGATCTTGGTCTTTATCGCCCCCTGTCTGATCGGGGGGAAAAAGGCGCCGGGAATGATCGGGGGGAAAGGGGCGGCCCGAATCGCCGAGGCCCTGAGGCTGAAAGAAATGCGGGTGCGTACCATGGGAGAGGATATTTTTGTGGAAGCCTATCCGGAAAAATGAGATAATATTACGATGGAGGGTGAAAAGGGGAAAGTCAACAAGAAACCTCCTGAAGGGGATCCAGGGCAAGTCTTTATCCCCTATTTCCATAACCCATTAAACCCCAAAACGCATCTACCATGTTCACCGGACTTGTGGAAGGCCAAGGGGAGGTCGTCGGCTTGGAGAGGAAAAAGGACCGGGCCCATCTGTCGGTCAAGCCGGAGTTCCCTTGGGAGGAAAAAAAGATCGGGGAAAGCATCTCGGTCAACGGCGTCTGCCTGACGGCCGATGAATGGAAAGGAGGGATCTTTGCCGCCCATGTCTCTTCGGAGACCTTGTCCCGAACCAATTTGGGCCGGCTCCAGATAGGGGACCGCGTCAACCTGGAACGGGCCTTGCGTTTGTCCGACCGCTTGGGTGGTCACTTGGTCACCGGCCATATCGACGGAACGGGGAAAATCATCCGAAAAGAACCCTTCCAGGGCTTTTTCCGAATGACCATCGCCTTTCCCAAAGAGCTCGGTCCTTACATCATCGAAAAGGGCTCCATCGCCGTGGACGGCGTCAGTCTGACCGTCAACGGGGTGGAAGGCCATACCCTGGAACTCATGCTGATCCCTCATACCGCAGGCCGGACCACCTTGGCCTGGAAAAAGGCGGGAGACGAAGTGAACCTGGAGACCGATCTGATCGGGAAATATGTGGTTCAGACCTTATCCCGCAGGGGACACCCGCCCGAGGGACGGTCGAAAGTGAACGAGGATTTTTTAAGGGAACACGGTTTCCTTTAGACCCGGGCCGAAAGAAGGGCGAAGGGCGCCCTTCTTTCAAGCCGTAAGCCATACAAGTCGTTTCAAAAAGGAGCAGCACCTTATGCCGATTTCCACCATAGAAGAGGCCCTGGAAGACATCCGGGCCGGCAAAATGGTCATCCTCGTCGACGATGAGGATCGGGAGAACGAGGGGGACCTGACCATGGCCGCGGAAAAGGTCACCCCCGAGGCCATCAATTTCATGGCCAAGTACGGGCGGGGTCTCATTTGCCTGGCCCTGACCCCGGAACGGGTGGATTACCTCAAGTTACCCATGATGGTCCAAAACAACACCTCCCAATTCAAGACGGCCTTCACCGTTTCCATCGAGGCCCGCAAAGGGGTGACCACGGGCATCTCCGCCGCCGACCGGGCCAAAACGATCCTGACGGCGATAGACGACAACACCAAACCCGAAGACCTGGTCAGTCCCGGCCATGTCTTTCCCTTACGGGCCCGCCGGGGCGGGGTCTTGGTCCGCACCGGTCAGACGGAAGGGTCGGTGGACTTGGCCCGTTTGGCCGGGCTCAAACCCTACGCGGTCATCTGTGAAATCATGAAAGACGACGGGACCATGGCCCGTATGCCCGACCTGGAGATCTTCGCCCGGCAACACGGCCTGAAGATCGTCACCATCCAGGACCTCATCGCCTACCGCATGCGCAAGGAATCCTTCGTCCACCGTCAGGCCGAAACGGTATTGCCCACCCCTTACGGGACTTTCAAGGCCATCGTCTATGACAACGATGTGGACGACCATCAACACCTGGCCTTGATCAAGGGCGAGATCGATCCCAAAAAAGAAATCTTGGTGCGGGTCCACTCCGAATGCCTGACCGGCGACGTCTTCGGCTCCTTTCGTTGCGACTGCGGCGACCAACTCAAGGCCGCCATGAGGATGATCGAAAAGGAAGGGACGGGGGTCCTCCTTTACATCCGGCAGGAAGGCCGAGGCATCGGTCTGATCAACAAATTGAAGGCCTACATGCTCCAAGACCAAGGAAAGGATACGGTCGAGGCCAATGAGGCCCTGGGCTTCAAGGCCGATCTCCGGGACTACGGGATCGGGGCCCAGATCCTTTCCGATCTGGGGGTGCGGAAAATGCGGCTCATGACCAACAACCCCAAAAAGATCATCGGCCTCGAGGGGTACGGGCTGACGGTCACCGAACGGGTGCCGATCGAGATCACCCCCAAGAAAGAAAACCTCGGCTATCTCAAGACCAAGAAACAAAAGATGGGACACCTCTTGCGCCTGGATGAAGGCCGGAGCGGGGCGGAAAAAACGGATCCCCAAGCCCGCGAATCCGGGGCATGAAGTCGGGGGTGGGGGAGCAATACCGCACCTTTTTCAACGGGCGTGTAAGGAAAAGGGGATAAAGGAGGAAGGCCTATGGCCAAGATCATCGAAGGAAAACTCAATGCCGAAGGGATGAAATTCGCCCTGGTGGTCAGCCGGTTCAATGACTTTATCAGCGAACACCTTTTGGGAGGCGCCCTGGACGCCCTCCATCGCAACGGCGCGCGGGAGGAGGATGTGGTGGTCTATAAGGTCCCCGGGGCCTTTGAAATCCCCCTGGCGGCCAAACAGCTGGCCTTAAAGAAGCAATTCGACGCCATCATCTGCCTGGGGGCGGTCATCCGCGGTTCGACCCCCCACTTCGATTATGTCAGCGCCGAGATGTCCAAAGGCATCGCCAACGCCTCCTTGGAAACGGGCGTGCCCATGGCCTTCGGGGTCCTGACCACCGACACCCTGGAGCAGGCCATCGAACGGGCCGGCTCCAAGGCCGGGAACAAGGGTTGGAGTGCGGCCATTTCGGCCATCGAGATGGTCGATCTCCTCAGAAAGATCCATGAATGATTTCCCCGACCCTGGAGGAGAGGGAAAAAGCACCGAGGCCCCCTCAAGGCCCGACGAAGAAAGAAAAAAGGGTGGGAGGAGGCGGTCCCGAGAGGCCGCCTTACAGGCCCTTTTCTTTATGGACCTGAATCCCGCCTACTCCGTGGACACGGCCCTGGCCCTCTTTTTGGAAAATTTCCCCGTACCTGAAGGGTCGCAGGCCTACTTTCGTCACCTGGTCCAGGGGGTTTGGGAAAACAAAAAGGCCGTCGACCGGCTGATCCGCCGCAGCACCGAACACTGGCGTCTGGAACGGATGTCGACGGTGGACCGCAACATCCTCCGAATCGGCGTCTTTGAGTTGGTTTATTGTCCCGACATCCCCCCCCGGGTGGCCATCAACGAGGCCATTGACCTGGGAAAACGATTCGGCAACGAAGAGTCGGGGGCCTTCATCAACGGCATCCTGGACCGGGTCTTCGCCGAACAGGCCGGGAAAAAGGAGGGCGGGGAAATAAAGGAAGCAAAGGAAAGGACGGATCCGATCGGCTCATGAAAGAGAGATATCAACCGCATCAGCTCGAAACGTATTGGCAAAAGCGCTGGGAGGAATCCCGCGCCTTTCGCGTCGTGGAAGACCCCTCTAAACCCAAATACTATCTGTTGGAAATGTTTCCCTATCCCTCGGGAAAGATCCATATGGGCCACGTGCGCAACTATACCATCGGCGATGTAGTCGCCCGCTACAAACGGATGCGGGGCTTCAACGTCCTCCATCCCATGGGGTGGGACGCCTTCGGCATGCCCGCGGAAAATGCGGCCATCGCCCACGGCATTCATCCGGCCCGCTGGACCTACGACAACATCGCCTACATGCGCAGTCAACTGAAGCGGCTGGGCTTCAGTTACGATTGGGACAGGGAATTGGCCACCTGCGATCCGTCTTATTACCGCTGGGAACAGCTCTTTTTCCTGCGCATGTGGGAACGGGGGCTGGTCTATCGCAAAAAGGCCCGGGTCAATTGGTGCGCCCACTGTCAGACGGTTTTGGCCAACGAACAGGTGGTCGGAGACGGGCGCTGCTGGCGTTGCGACACGGCGGTGGAAGGCAAGGAACTGGAACAGTGGTTCTTCCGGATCACCCGGTATGCCGATGAACTGTTGGAATGGTGCGAAAAGCTCCCCGGCTGGCCGGAAAAGGTCCTGACCATGCAACGCAACTGGATCGGGAAGAGTTGGGGTACGGAGATTGATTTCCCCCTGGCCGACGGATCGGACCGGTTGACCGTCTTCACCACCCGGCCCGACACCCTCTTCGGGGCCACCTTCATGAGCCTGGCCGCGGAGCACCCCTTGGTGCCCTCCCTCTGCCGGGGCACGGCCCAAGAGGCGGCGGTACGGGCCTTTGTGGAAAAGGTCCGAGGGATGAACCGCCGTCCCGGTTCGGAGGCCGATCTGGAAAAGGAAGGGGTCTTTACCGGCGCCTATTGTCTCAATCCTCTGACCCAAGAAAAAATGCCTATTTTTGTGGCCAATTTCGTGGTCATGGAATACGGGACCGGGGCGGTCATGGCCGTCCCGACCCACGATCAGCGGGACTTCGAGTTCGCCCGTAAATACGACCTGCCCATGCGGGTGGTCATCCAACCCGAAGATCAAGGTCCCCTTTCTCCGGCGACGATGACGGCGGCCTATGAAGGGCCGGGGAAACTGGTCCATTCCGGTCCTTTCGACGGTCTGGACAACGAAGAGGCCAAGAAGGCCGTCACCCGCTTTCTGGAAGAAAAGGGCCTGGGCAGAGAAAAGGTTCAATACCGCCTGCGGGACTGGGGGGTCTCCCGCCAGCGCTACTGGGGGGCGCCGATCCCCATGGTCTACTGCGATCGCTGCGGCATCGTCCCGGTCAAGGAAGAAGACTTGCCGGTCCTTCTCCCCTTGGAGGCGGAAATCCCTCCCTCCGGCGGCTCTCCCCTACCCCTTTTGAACTCCTTCGTCGAAACCCAATGTCCTAAGTGCCAAGGACCGGCCCGGAGGGAAACGGACACCATGGATACCTTTGTCGAATCCTCCTGGTATTTCATCCGCTATGCCTGCCCCGACTATCACCAAGGCCCTTTGGACCAGGAGCGGGTGAACTACTGGATGCCCGTGGATCAATACATCGGGGGTATCGAACACGCCGTCCTCCATCTTTTGTATTCCCGGTTTTTTACCAAGGTCCTGCGCGACATGGGCTGGCTCAAGGTGGATGAGCCCTTTACCCGTCTTTTGACCCAGGGGATGGTGATCAAGGACGGGGCCAAGATGTCCAAATCCAAAGGCAATGTGGTCGACCCCGACCAATTGATCGAGCAATACGGCGCCGATACGGTCCGCCTCTTCTGTCTCTTCGCCTCCCCCCCGGAACGGGATTTGGAATGGAGCGATCAAGGCGTGGAAGGCTCCCTCCGCTTCCTCCAGCGGTTTTGGAACCTGGTCCTGGATGCTCGGGACCGCTTAGGCCATCAGGCCGTTCCCCGTCCTCCCATCCCGGAAAGCGGACCGGCCCGGCGGCTCTACGGCAAACTCCACCAGACCATCAAAAAGGTCACCGAAGACATTGAAGACCGTTTTCATTTCAATACGGCCATCAGCGCCGTCATGGAATTGGTCAACGCCCTGTACCTCTTTCAGGCCGAGGAAGCCGAAGGCCCTTTGAAGGATTACCTCTTCTCTTCTTCCATAGAAACGGCCCTGGTCCTTTTAAGTCCCTTCGTTCCCCACATTTGTGAGGAATTGTGGCACCGCCTGGAAAAAGAGGGAAGCGTCCACGATCGGCCCTGGCCCTCGTTCGACCCCGAGGCCCTCAAAGGGGAGGAACAATTGGTGGTTATTCAGGTCAACGGCAAGGTGCGGGCCCGAATGACGGTCTCTTCCTCCCTCTCCGAAGAGGAGATCAAGGAACAGGCCCTAAGTCAACCGAAGGTCCGAGAGTGGATGGAAGGAAAGGAACCGAGGAAAATCCTCGTCGTCCAAAAAAAGCTGGTCAATATTGTCGTACCATAAGGGAGAAAGGTCGTGAATAAGCGGGGCGTCTTAAGGGGGTCGGCTGCGGTTTGGGTGTTGCTCTTTTGGCTTTCCGGCTGCCTGGGTTACGGTTTTCGCGGGAGCGTCAATAATCTCCCGCCAGACATTAAGGCCGTGGCCGTGCCCATCTTCGTCAACGACAGCAGCGAACCCGGCCTGGAAACGGTCCTGACCAACGCCCTGATCTACGAATTCACGCGCAGTCGCATCCTGAACCTCGCCCCGGAAAAGGAGGCCCAAGCCGTCATTTACGGCCGGATCAAGGCCGTAGCGGAAGATGCGGCGGTCTATGCCAGCCAGACCCTGGCCCTTGAACGGCGGCTCACCGTGACCCTGGAGGTCTCCTGCCGCCGCGCCGACAACGATCAGGTCCTCTGGCAGGATCCCTTCCTCTCCCGGTCCGAGACCTTCGTCGTCTCCACCGATCCCTATCAGACCCAGCGGAACCGGGAAGAGGCCTTAAAAAAGATCGCCCAAGACCTCTCGGAGAGGATCCATAACGGGGTATTGGAAAATTTTTAGGTCCGGGTGGAGGCTGACAGACTCGCCTTGTGCAGCTTTTTGGCCAAACGGGAAATCTTCCGGGAAGCGGTCCGGCGGTGCAGGATCCCCTTGGATGCGGCCCGGTCCAAAAGGGAAGCGGCCTGGATCAATAAAGGGGCGGCCGCCTCAGGGGAACCGCTCTTCAAGGTCTCTTTAAAGCGGCGGATCCGGGTCTTGATCCGGGATTTCATGCTCTTGTTCCGGAGCCTGCGGACTTCGTTCTGCCTGGCCCGTTTAAGGGCTGAGGGGTGATTGGCCAACGATTCCTCCTTACCTTAGATTTGATAAAAAACTCTTTATAAAATTTTTTTTTCCATTTGTCAATTTTTTTTGCTATAATGCCTCCCGTCAGGTATCTCCGTCATCCTGAAAAGGAAAGGCCCAAACCGCCTGCTCTAAGGTAAGGTTTCCCCCGGAAAGTCATGGCCGCCTTTGTGGGGATGTAGCTCAGTTGGGAGAGCGGTACGTTCGCAACGTACAGGTCGGGGGTTCGATCCCCCCCATCTCCACCATCCCAGGGGGAAATGCGTCTTTTCCGGAGAAACACCCGTCGGCGGGAAGGGACGGGTTGGGGGGAGGAAAGCCCATCGGGCGACCATGAAAAGGCAGAACAAAAGGAGTGCGGAAGTCCTTAGGGAAACGAAAGAGACCCGAATCAGCCTGCGTTTGATCCTGGAGGGGAGCGGCCGTTCCCGAATCGAGACGCCGATCCCCTTTCTCAATCATATGCTGGAGCTTCTGACCCACCACGGATCCTTCGATCTCTCCCTGAAGGCCGAAGGGGACATCGACGTCGGCTATCACCACACCGTCGAGGACATCGGCATCTGCCTGGGCGACGCCTTCAGTCGTTGTTGGGGCGACCTAAAACACATCCGCCGCTACGGAAGCGCCCTCCTCCCTATGGACGAATCCCTGGTCATGGCCGTGGTGGACATATCCAGAAGGCCTCACCTGTCCTACGGTTGGAAACCGAGAAGGGTTCGATTGGAGGGATTCGACACGGCCTTGATCAAGGAATTTTTCCAGGCCTTGGTCAACCGATCGGCCATCACCCTCCACCTTCGGGTCCTGGCCGGCGAAAACCTGCACCACATCATCGAGGCCATGTTCAAGGGGTTCGGCCGCGCCGTGGCCGAGGCGGGTTCGCTTCAGGACCGAGGTCCGTCGATCCGTTCCTCCAAAGGTTTGCTTTAAGGACCGTCGCGCCCAAGGTTTGGACGGCTCTCTTTCCCAAAAAGCGACCGCCCTTTTTACCCCTGAAGGAAGTGGCGGGGGGCTTTCCGGAGAGGACAAGGTTTTTCGAAAAAAATCGGACCAGGGGAAAAGATGATCCTCATACCGGCAGTGGACATCAAAGGAGGGCGATGTGTCCGTCTCTTGGAAGGACGGGCCGAGGCCGAGACCGTCTTTTCCGACCACCCGGCGGAGATGGCCCGCAAATGGGTGGAAGCCGGGGCCGAACGCCTCCATGTGGTGGATTTGGACGGGGCCTTTGAAAAAGGCCCGCGAAATCGGAGGGTTATTGAAGAAATCGTCCGCACCTGCCCGGTCCCTATACAACTCGGCGGAGGGATCCGGGACATGGACACCATTGAAAACTATTTGGCCCTGGGGGTGACCCAGGTCATTTTGGGCACGGCGGCCCTCAAAGACCCGGACCTGGTCCGACTGGCCTGTCGGCGATTTCCCGGCCGGATCATGGTCAGTCTCGACGCCCGGGACAACCGCTTGGCCGTGGAAGGGTGGACGGAAACGACCGATGTCGATCCGGTCGATTGGGTCCGACCATACCCGGATTGGGGGGTCCAGGCCGTCATCTTCACCGACATCTCCCGGGACGGGACCCAAAAGGGGCCTTCCGTCGCCTCCACCCGCCGTCTGGCCCGGGCGGCGGGGCTTCCGGTGATCGCCGCCGGGGGGATAGCCACCTTGGAGGACATCCAAAACCTCTGTCCCTTGGCCGCCGACGGACTGGCCGGGATGATCACCGGCAGGGCCATTTACAGCGGGTCCCTGAATCTCTCCGAAGCCCTGCGCTGGCTTAAGGAACACCCTTTTCCGGAACGATATGTTTTTCATTGACAAGATTTTTTTTTAACCTATAATGAAAAATTTAATCCAAATTTTCAGGACCAGGGGATGACCCGCCAGGAAGCCATAGAAGAGGCCTTCAAGGAGGCCATGAAAAAACAGGACAAGGTGCGCATCACCGCCCTGCGTCTCCTTAGAACGGCCTTGAAAAACCGATCGGTGGAAAAACGAGGCCCCTTGGACGACGGGGAGGTCGTCGCCGTCCTCCGGGGTTTGATCCGCCAGGGCCAGGACGCCGTCCGACAATTCGAGGAAGGCGGGCGGATGGATCTGGCGGACAAGGAAAGGGGCGAGCTCGAGGTCCTTTCCGGTTTCCTTCCCCCGGCCGCTTCACCCCAAGAGGTGGAAGAGACGATCGAACGGGTCATCCGGGAAACCCAGGCCGGCGGGATGAAAGACATGGGCAAGGTGATGAAGGCGGTCATGGCCGCCCTCTCCGGTCGGGCCGACGGACAAACGATTCAAGCTCGGGTCAAGGAAAAGCTTTCTTCCTTAACATAGGGTATCGGATCCCTATTCGGGGGGAAGGATTGACGGCGGTTTTCCGTTGAGGAAACGACGGGACCGAAAATCGAGGATCGGGTCCCCCAAAGGATGTTTCCTTCCAGTGGTCGGAACGCGGGTGTTTCCGAAAACCCTTCCCGCCCCGCCCGAAGGTTAAGGAACGGTGCGCTGGATCAAACCCGATAATGCCGAAAAGCCCTTTCTTTCCCGAATCCTTCATCGCACGGATCAAAGACGCGATCAACATCGTCCAGGTGATTTCCGAAACGGTCTCCCTGAAGAAGAGCGGAAAGAACTTTCAGGGATTGTGCCCCTTTCATGTGGAAAAGACCCCTTCCTTCACGGTCAGTGAAGAAAAACAAATGTTTCACTGTTTCGGTTGCGGCTTGGGCGGAAACGTCTTTACCTTCCTCATGCATTATCATCATTTAAGTTTCCCGGAGGTCGTGGCCGAACTGGCCGGGCGGTTGGGGATCCCCTTGCCGCAGTCCTCCTCCGCCCCGGGCAGGGACGGGGAGGCGGAAAACCACCAGGAGGCCTTGCGGAACCTCCATCAGGCGGCGGCCGAATATTACCACCGTCTCCTGACCCAAGGGAAAATCGGCCAAAAAGGACGGGATTATCTCGTATTGCGGGGAATAAAACAGGAACTCGTGCAAGAGTTTTTTCTCGGCTTGGCCCCTGAGGGATGGGATCATCTCCTCCGTTTCGCCGAAGGCCGAAAGTTCCCTGTCTCCCTCTTGGAACAATCGGGATTGGCGATCAAAAAGGACAAAGGGGGGTATTACGACCGGTTTCGGAACCGCCTCCTTTTTCCGATTCAGGACGAAAGGAAACGGGTGATCGGGTTCGGAGGGAGGGCCCTGGCCGGAGAATCGCCCAAGTATTTGAATTCACCCGAATCACCCCTCTTCAACAAGGGGAAAGTCCTCTACGGTCTTCCCCAGGCCCTGCCTTTCATCCGAAAAACCAACCGGGTGATCATCGTCGAGGGCTATTTCGACTGTTTGACCCTGCATCAGCACGGTTTCAAACAAACAGTGGCCACCTTGGGGACGGCCCTGACCCGGGAACAGATCCGCAAGATCAAGGGATTGGCCGAAGAGGTGCTCTTGTTGTTCGACGGAGATCAAGCCGGGATACGGGCCGCCTTGAGGAGCGTCCCCCTTTTTCGGCAGGAAGGGGTCCGGGCCCGGATCAAGGTCTTACCCCCTGAGGCCGATCCGGACAAGTATTGTTTGCAAGTGGGGGCCGAGCGGTTCGCCGCCGAATTGGCCCAGGCCGAACCGATGCTGACCTTTTTCTTCAATTATGAACTCCGATCCTTGGAAGACGGGTCGGCGGATCGGGTACGCCTTTTGGAACGGTTGACCCCTCATCTCCAGGCCTTGGAATCGGAGGTGGAGCGGTCCTATTATATAACCTGGTTGAGCGAACGCCTTAAGATCCCTGAAACGGTCCTCGTCCGGGCCCTTGCCGGTCGAAGACAACGGACCGTCACCCCGACCGGGACCCGGCCGGACCCGGCGGAAAAAGTCTCCGGCTGGGAATGGCATATCATCGGGGCCGCCCTCTCCATCCCGGCCGCCGCGCCCTTGTTGCTGGCGGAGGACCTGGGGGAAATATTGGAAACGGAAGAGGCTAAGGACCTCTACCGGTTGATGCGGGAGGAATACCTTGGCCGGGGAGAGGTGGATGCCGGAAGGCTCCTGGACCGGATCGAAGACCAGGGGTTGAAAAACCGCATTTCCGCCCTGGTCCTCCGCGGTCCGGTGGAGGAGAAGGATCACCAGGCCTTTTTGGCCGACTTGATCAAACGGATCCGCCTCAAGCGCCTGGAGCGCCGGGAATTGGCCCTCTCCCGGGAAATTCAGAAGCTGGAAAAATCCGCCAAGGAGGAAGACATCAAATCCCTCCTCCTGTTAAAAAACGAGCTGATCAAACAAAGAAAAGAACTTTTGATCTCCTCCAAAGGATTGCAAAAGGAGAACCTATGACCAAAGACAACGACATGGAAGACGATCTCAAGATCCTTTCCTTGACCCAAGATAAGGAAATCCTCGATCTGGACGAGGCCGAAGAGGCCTTGCCGGCCGATCTGGTGGGACCTGAACCGATAGACGACATGATCTCCCTTTTCGACGAGACCGACCTCCAGATCCTGGAGGGATCCCCCAGGCTTCGGCCCAAAGATAAGGGTGAGGAAGAACCGTTGGAAGAAGAAGAGGAAGAACTCTCCTGGGGACCGGAAGTGGGGGTGCGGGTCAACGATCCGGTCAAGATGTATTTGAAGGAAATGGGTTGTTATTCCCTCTTGACCCGGGAAGGCGAGGTGGAAATCGCCAAACGGATCGAAGAGGGGAAACACCAAGTCATCGACGCCTTGTTGGAATCCCCGGTGGGGATCAAAGAGATCCTCCTTTTGGGTGAAAAGTTTCAACAGGGGACGATCAAGCTCCGGGAAATCATCCGGGACATGGACGATGAGGAACCCTTCGTGGAGACCGAGGCCCATAGGAAAAAGGTCATGCAACTTTTCTCCGAAGTGGCCGACCTTTATGAAAAGAACCGCAAACTCCAGGAAAAGCTGACCCAGGACCTCCCGGCGGCCCGAAAAAAGAAATTCCGGGAAAAAATCGAGGAAAACAAGGGCCTCATCGTCGAACGGCTCAAGGAACTCCGTTTGGACAAAAAACAGATCGACCGCATCATCAACAAGCTGAAGGGCTTCGCCGAACGCATCGAGAAAGGGGAACGGGAGATCGAAGAGGCGGTGAGCAAGACCGGGATGCTCCTGCCGGACCTGAAGAAGGCCCTGCGCAAGATGAAACAGGACGGCCAGTCCCGTTCCCTGACCCGTCAAACCGGATTGAACAAAGAGCAACTCCTGGAATTGGAAAAAAAGATCCACAACGGGGAAAGAAAGATCCGGCGGGTGGAACAGGAATCGAAAATGACCGCCAAAAACCTGAAGCGGATCCTCAAGCAGGTCGAAGAGGGGGAGGCCAAGGCCCGCGAAGCCAAGGCCGAACTCATCGAGGCCAACCTCCGGCTGGTGGTCAGCATCGCCAAAAAATACACCAACCGGGGCCTGCAGTTCCTCGACCTGATCCAAGAAGGGAATATCGGCCTGATGAAGGCCGTGGACAAGTTTGAATACCAGCGGGGCTATAAATTCAGCACCTACGCCACTTGGTGGGTCCGCCAGGCCATCACCCGGGCCATCGCCGATCAGGCGCGGACCATCCGCATCCCCGTGCACATGATCGAGACCATCAACAAGCTGATCCGCACGGCCCGTTATCTGGTTCAAGAGCTGGGACGGGAGCCCACGCCGGAAGAGATCGCCGAGCGGATGGAGTTTCCCTTGGACAAGGTGCGCAAGGTGCTCAAGATCGCCAAGGAGCCCATTTCCCTCGAGACCCCCATCGGCGAGGAAGAGGACAGCCACCTGCGCGACTTCATCGAAGACAAGAAGATCCTCTCCCCGGCTGAAGCCGTCATCCGTTTGAACCTCTCGGAACAGACCCAAAAGGTTTTGGCCACCCTGACCCCTCGGGAGGAAAAGGTCCTGCGCATGCGCTTCGGCATCGGGGAGAAGGCCGACCACACCCTGGAAGAGGTGGGCCGAGACTTCGACGTGACCCGGGAGCGGATCCGGCAGATCGAGGCCAAGGCCTTGCGCAAACTGCGCCACCCCAGCCGGAGCAAGCGTCTGAAGGCCTTCATCGAATGACACCGGGGGGATCCTTTCCCCCCGGCGAAAAGGAAAAAATCCTTGAGCACCCGGGTCATCGCCTTCGTCAATTTCAAGGGCGGAGTAGGGAAAACGGCCAACGTGGTCAATATCGGGGCCATGTTGGCCCGATACCACAACCGCAAGGTATTGATCGTCGATCTCGACGCCCAATCCAACGCCAGCCTGTGGCTGATGACCCCGGAACACTGGCGGGCCTGGACCTCCGACCCCACCCGGACCATCTACCAGGTCTTCAACGACTACATCCTCGGCACCGACCTTTTCCGTTTTTCCCGGGCCGTGGTCCGTGGGGTCCCTCATAAGAATTATCCCTTGATCGCCAATCTGGACCTCCTGCCCTCGACGGTCCAGATGATCGGTATCGAAAACAAGATCCACCTCAACCGGTCCGATTCCTTTTATACTATCCTGCATAAGGCCCTCCGCCCCTATATGGAAGGCTACGATTATGTCTTTCTGGACTGTCCCCCCAATCTCTACACCGTGACCCGAAACGCCATCTTCGCCGCCGACTATTGCCTCATTCCCTATATCCCCGATTTCCTGTCTCTTTCCGGATTCGAAATCCTGGTGGACGAGGTCCAGGACTTTTACGATCGGATGAGCGGGCGGTTGACCGGTCGCAGGCGCCCCCAGATAGCCGCCTTCATTATCAACCACTTCGAAAAGAAAAAGAACGTCTTCGAACTGGGGGTCAATGAACTCAGGCTGGCCATCCGCCAGATCAAACCGAGCGGCAAGATCCATCCTTCGGCCGAGATCCTCCAACCTTATGTGCGCTTCAACGTCCACGTGGCCGAATCCACCAGCGAGCACCTGCCGGTGTTCCTGCACCACCCCCAAAGCATCGGCGCCGCCGATTACGCCGACCTGGCCCAAAACTTCAAAATCCACTTCGAGGAAATCCTATGAGTTATTCGGAACTGGCCGCTTTGTTGATCCGTTTAGGAGAACAAATCGCCGCCCATCAGGAGGTATTGGAAGGCCCCTCCTTGGCCAAGACGGCCGAAGGTCTGGAAAAGGCCGCCTTGCGTTTTCAGAAGAAACTGGAAGATTTCTTGGGGGGGAAAGGGCCGGGGATTCGGGAGTTGGAAGAGCTTTTCGCTTCGCCTCAAGGTAGGACCCATCTGAAACTCCCGGCCTTGTTCCTCCTCTACCTGAAGGTGTTCGGGGAACGACTTCAAGCCGACAAGCCGGCCGCGGCCAAGAAGGCTTTCTTGAGTCGGGTCAAGGGGGAGGGAATGGGGGAAAAGGCCGTGGAACTGGTGCGGGCCTTCTTCATCCAGGCCGCGCAACGGCCGGCCCCGGCCAAGGACGAGGCCTCGCTGCAAAACGAATTTTTGCGTCTCGGGGGACTCACCGATGAAGAACTGGCCGTGGAATTCGGCGGCCGCCTGAAATCCCTCGCACTGCTCAAGGCCCTGGCCAAGGCCAATGCCGTCCCTTTTTCCAAGGAGACTTCCAAAGAAAAACTGATCGAACGGATTACCCATTACGCCCGCAGGGCCCACGGCAACATCCGCCATCGGGCCGGAGGCGCGGCTACTTCTTTTCCCGGATCTGACGATCCAGCTCCCGTTTCTGATCTTTCTTCTTGATCGTCTCCCGCTTGTCGAAGAGCTTCTTGCCCTTGACCAGGGCCAGCTCGACCTTGGCCTTGCCCTCGGAAAAATAGAGCTTCAAGGGAACCACGGTCAGGCCCTTCTCCTGGATCTTGCCCGTCCAACGTTCGATTTCCCGCTTGTGGAGCAACAATTTTCTGACCCGCGTGGGATTTTGCTCCTTCAGGGGGGAATTTTCATAGGGACTGATGTGTACCCCGTATAAAAAAAACTCCCCCCCCTTGGGTTTGGCGTAGCTGTCTTTCAGGTTGGCCCGCCCCAGGCGGAGGGATTTCACTTCCGGCCCGGTGAGGACCAACCCGGCCTCCAAGGTCTCCTGGATGTGATAGTCGTGATGGGCCTTACGGTTCTGGCAGATAAGCTTGATGTGTTCCGACATGAGGGTCCTCACGGTCTTCTCGGTTTATTCGATCTTTTGGATCGTCGGGGTTCCTCGGGCCCGCTCTTTTGTATGGGAGACCGCTCTTAAGACGCCGTCCTTCGTCTTACCGATTTTTACTCGCCGAACTTTTCCACCCGCCCCGTCGCCCTTCAATAGATCATGAGGCCTTTCAGGTTCATGTTTTCCGAAAACATCTGATACATCTCTTCTTTGACGAATTGATTGATGGCCTCGGCGGTCTTCAAGGTTAGGGCCTTTTGGAGAAACCGCTTGGCCTTTTTTCGGGAGGCCATGCGGATCACCCGCTTCACCTTGGGGATGGCCAAGGGGTGCATGCTGAGTTCATCCAGCCCCAGCCCCAAAAGGATGGGGACATAAAGGGTTTCGCCGGCCATCTCGCCGCACATGGCCACGGGGATACCGGCCCGGTGTCCGGCCTCCACCGTCTGCTGGATCAATCGGAGGATGGCCGGATGCAGGGGCTGATACATATGGGCCACGTGCTCGTTCACCCGATCAATGGCCAGGGTGTATTGAATCAAATCATTGGTGCCGATGCTGAAAAAATCCACTTCCCGGGCCAAAAGATCGGCGATGGCCACGGCCGAAGGGATCTCGATCATGATCCCGATGGGGATCTCCGGATCAAACGGCACCTTTTCTTCCCTCAATTCCTCCTGGACTTCCCTCAGTATGGCCTTGGCTTGGGCGACCTCATCCACATCGGAAATCATGGGGAAAAGGATCTTCACCTTTCCATAACGGCTGGCCCGTAAAATGGCCTTGAGCTGGCGTTTGAAGATGTCCACCTCTTTCAGGCAAAAACGGATGGCCCGAAGTCCCAGGGCCGGGTTCATCTCTTCAGACAGATCCATATGGGAGGCGAACTTGTCCCCCCCGATGTCCAGGGTGCGGATGGTGATCGGGTTGGGGGCCACGGCCTCGGCCGCGGTGAGGAAGCTTTGGAAGAGGATCTCTTCGCTGGGGAGTTCCTTTCGCTGCAAATAGAGAAACTCCGTTCGGAAGAGGCCGATACCCTCGGCCCCGTTGGCCCGAACGGTGGGCAACTCCTCCAGAAATTCAATGTTGGCCAGGATCTTGACCCGGTAACCGTCCTGGGTCTCGGCGGGCAGAAAACTGAACTTGGCGATTTCCGAACGATACTCGGCGATGCGCCGCTGTTTTTCCCGATAGGCCGCCAGGGTCTCCTCGTCGGGGTTGAGGATCACCTTCCCCTCTTGACCGTCGACGACGATCCAATCACCGCTGTTCGCCTCTTCGGTGATCTTTTCTAGACCGACCACGGCCGGGATCTCGAGGGACTGGGCGATGATGGCCGTGTGGGAGGTCTTTCCCCCCATGTCGGTGACGAAGCCCAGGACATTGTCCAAACGGATCTGGGTGGTGTCGGCCGGGGACAGGTCATGGGCGACGATGATGACTTGTCCCTGGATGTCGGAAAGGCGTTCCTCCTTCTTTCCCGTCAGGTTGCGCAGGATCCGTTCGGAAACATAGACCAGATCGTTCAGTCGGCTTCGGAGGTAGTCGTCCTTGATCTTGGAAAAGAGTTCCTGGGCGTGTTCCACGGCCTTTTTCAAGGCCCATTCGGCGTTGATCCCTTCGTTGCGGATGTAGGCCAGGGTCTGATCATAGATCATCCGGTCCCTGAGGATCAACCGGTGGGTATTGATGATCCCGGCATGATCCTTGATTTCTTCAGGGATCTCGGCAATAATCTGATTGAGCTGCCGGTCGGCCTCGTCCACCGCCTCTTGGAAACGGCGCACCTCCCTTTCGATCTCCTCCGGACCGCCTAAGTGCTGATGAACCACCTTGACCCGGGCCCGGTCCACCAGATAGGCCCTTCCGATGGCCACGCCGTCCGAGGCCCCGATCCCTTGGAGGAGGATATTGTTTCGTTCCTGATCCACGGAGGTATTATTCTTCTCCGAACTTGTCATTGATCAGTTTTTCCAGGGCGTCCAAAAGTTGTTCGGCGTCGGGACCTTCGGCCTTCAGGATGATCCTTGAACCATAAGGACAGGCCAAGGTTAAGATCCCCAGGATGCTTTTTCCGTCCGCTTCTTGGCCGTCAAACCGTATGATCAGGTCGGAGGCATATCCGCTGCCCAACTGGACCATCTTGGCCGCCGCCCGGGCATGGAGGCCCAACTTGTTCTTAATCGTCAATTCCCTTTCCATGCAACCACTGTGCTCTTGGCCGGGTCCCTTCTTTCCTTTCCGGGGTGGAAAGGGGTCAACCGTCCTCTTCCCCGGCCCCTTTTTCCGGGGCCAGGAGGACCGTAAATTCCCCTCGCGGCCCCTGCCTTTTCAGTCCCTCAATCAGTGCAGACAACGGCCCCTCCACGATCTCCTCGTGAACCTTGGTCAATTCCCGGGCCAGGACCGCTTTCCGCTCTCCCAAGACCTCGCGCATTTCCTCCAGTAAGGCGAGGATCCGATGCGGGGCCTCGAATAAAATGACCGTCCGTGCCTGCCTTCCGGCTTCCAGGAGGATCCTTTTGCGCCGACTCTTACGCCTGGGCAAAAATCCGAGAAACAGGAAGGCCTCTCCGGGCAGGCCGGAGACGCTTAAGGCGCAAGTCAAGGCCGAGGGGCCGGGAAGGGGGACCACAGGGATCCCCGATTTTCGGGCCTCCTCGACCAGCTCCCGTCCCGGGTCGCTGATCCCCGGCGTCCCCCCGTCCGTGACCAAGCAGATCCGCCGACCCTGTTCCAAAAGGGACAAAAGATAAGGGAGCCTCTGTCTCTTGTTGTGCTCATTGAAACTGACCAGAGGGACATGTAGATCATAGGCCGAAAGGAGTTTTTGCGTCCTCCGCGTATCTTCGGCGGCGATCCCGTCCGCCGTCTTCATCACTTCCAAGGCCCGCAGGGTGATGTCTTTCAAGTTTCCCAGGGGCGTGGCCATGACAAAGAGGGTGCCCTTCTTTTGCAAGACGATGCCCCTTTCCTCCCGACGGAACAAACGATCGGCCTTCAACTGACCCAATCAAAGGCGTTGCGGATCAATTCCACCTGCGGTCCCTGGCTGGTCCAATCAATGGCCACCACATCGAAACGGGCGGCCTGATCAAGCATGGCGTGGCGTTTCAAATAATCGAGGGCGACCATGGAGAGTTTCCGCTGCTTTCTCAGGGTAACCGCCCCCTTGGCCGATCCGAAAAGGGTGGATAGACGGGATTTGACCTCGACGAAGACCAAGGTCTTCCCGTCCTTAGCTACAATATCAATTTCCCCCAAGGGGGAGGTGAAATTCCGCTCCAGGATCTTGTAGCCGTTCTTTTTTAAAACGGTTTGGGCCAATTCTTCCCCTTTCCGGCCCAGCCGCTTTCGAGGAGCTTCAGGCCCAACCGAAGCCTTCATGGATTACGGTGCCCCGGAAACTCAGACGATGAAGAGGGCACGGGCCGAAACGCTTCAAGGCCTCCAGGTGTTCTCGGGTGCCGTACCCTTTGTTGCTGTAAAAATTGTACTGGGGGAAACGGAAGTGCCACGATTCCATCAGCTTGTCCCTGACCACCTTGGCCAGGATGGAGGCGGCGCCGATGGCGTGACTGCTTCGGTCCCCCCGGACCAGGCATTGCTGGGATCCGATGCCCGGGAGCGGCTGATTCCCGTCCACCAGGACCAGGTCCGGGGTCAAACCCAAACGGGAGACCGCCCCGCTCATGGCCTTCAACGAGGCCCGGAGGATGTCCGTTCGGTCGATCTCTTCGGGCCAAACCAGTCCGAACCCCACGGCCAAGGCTTCTTTTTTGATGACGGGGAAAAGGGCCTCCCGTTCCTTTTGCCTCAGCCCTTTGGAATCGGTTACGCCCTGAATGAACACCCCGGGAGGAAAGACCACCGCCGCGGCCACCACCGGCCCGGCCAACGGTCCTCTTCCCACCTCGTCCACGCCGGCAATAAGACCCCCGGGGAAAAGGGCAAGACCCTTTTCATAATATTCCGGATTTTCTTTTTTCGCCTTGGACCTTCTCAACCGACCATCCGGAATGTTGGGTTGCCGCCGGCGCCGATCGTCTTTGTTTATGGTTCACGCCGACAAAACGGATTTGGGGTTCCGGTGCCTCGTCACTCAAGGCCTCTTCTTTTTTTACCGGTCCCCAGATGCCAACGAAGAAAGTTCAAGAAGCCTTTTCGCTGGATACCCGCCGTTCCTTGATGCGGGCGGCCTTGCCTTTGAGCTGGCGCAGGTAATAGAGACGGGAACGACGGACCTTCCCTTGATTGACCACTTCTATCCGGTCAATGGTCGGAGAGTGCAAGGGGAAAATCCTTTCCACCCCCACCCCATAGGATACCTTCCGGACGGTAAAAGTGGCCCCCATGGTCCCTTTCCGCTTTCGGATGACCACTCCCTCAAAGACCTGGATCCTCTCTTTGTCCCCTTCTTTTATCTTCACATGGACCCGCACCTGGTCCCCGGTCTTGAAATCGGGGAGGTCGGCCCGCATTTGTTCCCTTTCCAACATCGTTATGACATCCATGGTTTCGCTCCTTTTCGTTACGGCATTCCCCTCAGCCGGGTTAGGGCTGCATTCCGAGTTGACGTAAAAGTTCCCGGTCCTCTTCGTTCCATTCCCTTTCTTTCAACAGACCGGGCCTCCTTTGCAAGGTCTTGGCCAAGGATTGCTTTCTCCTCCACAGGCGGATCTTTTCATGGTCCCCGGAGAACAGGACCTCCGGGACCCGGTAACCTTGGAAACACCTCGGTCGGGTATAGTGGGGGTACTCCAACAACCCCTCTTCAAAGGATTCCTCCCGTTCGGAATCGGCGCATCCCAGGACCCCGGGTATCAATCGGATCACGGCGTCGAGCAGGACCAGGGCCGCCGGTTCGCCTCCGCTCAAGACATAATCGCCGATGGACAGTTGTTCGTCACAGAAATGTTCGGCGATCCGTTCGTCCACTCCCTCATACCTGCCGCAGACGAGGACGAGGCGGGGGAGTTGCGCCCTTTCACGGACCAAGGACTGATTCAACGGCACCCCGCGAGGCGTCAAGAGTATCACCCACGGCTTGGCTTCCGGCAGGCCCTTGACCCAGGTCAAGGCCCGCTCGATGGGTTCCGGTTTCATCACCATCCCCGCCCCGCCGCCGAAAGGGCGATCATCCACCGTGCGATGGCGGTCGCAAGTAAAATCGCGGAGGTTGAAGATCCGGACCTTGACCAACCCTTGTCGAATACCCCGGCCGAGGATGCCTGTCTTCAGGGGGGTTAAGAAGAATTCGGGGGCCAGCGTCAAAAGGTCAATGATGAAGGGTTTCCGAGGATCCATAGATGTCCCGGACCCGGATCATTTCCCTCTCCGGATCCACGGAGAGGATCACCTCCTCCACCGCCGGATAAAGCCGCTCCTCTTTTCCCTGACGGACGACCCAAACGTCGTGGGCCGCCGTGCTGAAAATATCCTCCAAACGACCCAACCACCGATCCTCCTCGTCGAACACCCGACAGCCGAGGAGGTGGTGGCGGTAATATTCCCCGTCTCCTAAAGGCGGGAGGTCCTCCTCGTAAAAATAGAGGGCGTAACCGTTCAGCCCTTCCGCTTGGGAACGGTCCGTCACCCCTTGGAATTTGAGATATAACGATCCGGACCTCATGACGGCCCCGGCTATCGCCTCGGATTGCCTCTCTTCCCCCCGGATCAAGACCACCCTCCGGCCGGGATAAAAACTCGCCTCCGATTCTGCATAAGAGCGGACCTTGACTTCTCCCTTCAAGCCGCGGGCCTTGCCTATCTGACCGACCAACACCAGTCCCCCAGTCTTCATGGGCCCAAAACCGCTTATTCCAGGATCTCCAGGACCGATCGCTTTTTCATCTTGGTGGAAGCCGCACTCAAGATCGTCCTCAAGGCCCTTGCGGTGCGCCCTTGCTTGCCGATGACCTTGCCCAAATCCTCTTTGGCCACCTTGAGTTCGATGACCGACGTCTGTTCACCCTCCACTTCGTTCACTTCCACCTGATCCGGATGATCGACCAAGGCCTGGGCGATATACTTGATGAGATCCTTCATGCCGCTTACCTCCTCGTTTGGCGTTTCCGGTTGACCGTGAGCGCTTGTTCCGTGTATCCTTTCCAGCGTCGTGGAGGCCGGTACAACCGGCCTCGCCTCGGTATTCCTTCCAGGAGAGGGGGTGAGGGTTTCGTCGTCCGAAGGTGTTAATCCTTCAATACACCGCTCGATCGTATCAGGCTCTTCACCGTGGTCGTGGGGATGGCCCCCTGGTCCAACCATTTTTTCAGGCGGTCCTTCTTCCAGGTCACGGCCATCGGCTCACGATTGGGATCGTAGGTCCCGACGATTTCGATAAAGCGACCGTCCCGAGGGGCCTCGGAATCGGCCACCACCATTCGGTAAAAAGGTTTCTTCTTGGCCCCCATCCGGGCCAATCTGATCTTCGTCGCCATTACCTTTGACTCCTTTTCCGCACTTTATCCTTTGTTATATTACCTAAAAAACTTCAAAAAGGCAAGAAACCTCTTTGGAAGGCCCTTTTACCCCCTTTTTGAAATTGCTTGATCATCTTTTGCATCTGTTCGAAGTTTTTCAACAGCTTGTTGACGTCCTGGACGGTGGTCCCGCTCCCTTTGGCGATGCGTCGCCTGCGGCTGCCGTTGATGATCTGGTAATTCCTTCTTTCTTCCGGCGTCATGGAATTGATGATGGCCTCGGCCCGTACCAGTTCCTTTTCATCGGGCTTCATATCCTTGACCCCCTTGATCCGGTTGATACCGGGGATCATCTGGATCATCTGTTCCAAGGAACCCATTTTTTTCAGTTGTCGGAGTTGATCCCGAAAATCTTCCAGGGTGAAGGCCTCCTTGCGTAACTTTTTCTCCAGGGCCAAGGCCTGTTTTTCATCGAATTGGGCCTGGGCTTTTTCAATCAGGGTGAGGACATCCCCCATACCCAGGATCCGGGAGGCCATCCGATCCGGATAAAACGGCTCCAGGGCATCGAGCTTCTCCCCGGTCCCGACGAATTTGATCGGCTTTTGAATAACCGATTTGATGGACAAGGCCGCTCCGCCGCGGGCGTCCCCCTCCATCTTGGTCAGGATAACGCCGGTGACCTCCAGCCACTCGTTGAATTTCTGGGCCACATTGACCGCATCCTGACCGGTCATGGCATCGGCCACCAACAGGATCTCATTGGGCCGGATCCGTTCCCGGATCCGCCGTAATTCCTCCATCATGGCCTGATCAATGTGCAGACGACCGGCCGTATCCAAAAGGAGGGGGTGCAACCCCTTTTGCTTGCCCCATTCCAGGGCCTTGGAACACAGTTCCACGGGATCGGTCTTGGGATCCGAGGGGAAGACCTCGACCCCGACCATTTCCCCTACGCGGTGCAGTTGGGTTATGGCCGCCGGACGATAGACATCGGCCGGTACCAGGCCGGGGCGAAAGTTTTTGTTTTTCAAATAGAGGGCCAGCTTGCCGGCGGTGGTCGTCTTTCCGGAACCCTGAAGTCCGACCAACATGAGGGCCACCGGCGATCGTCCGGCCAGGTTCAGATCCTGCCTGGCCCCGCCCATCAAGGCGGTCAACTCTTCCTGGACGATTTTTATCACCTGTTGGGCCGGGGTCAGGCTGGCCAGGACCTCTTGTCCCAAGGCCCTTTCCTTGACCCGGTCCACAAAATCCTTGGCCACCTTGTAATGGACATCGGCTTCCAACAAGGCCAGCCGAACCTCGCGAAGTCCCTCCTTCATATTGGCTTCGCTCAATTTGCCGTGGCCCTTTAGCTTCTTAAAAGTAAGGTTCAGTCGCTCGGCCAGGGACTCAAACATGGACCTTCCCCCTTCTGGATTATAAATTTTTAATTTTATTATTTTTTTCAAAAAAAGTCAAAGGAATTTTCTCTCCTTTCCTCCATATTTAAAGGCCTTAGGCCTATCTCTTTACCCAAGGACGAAAACCCTCAAGGCGGGTTTTTCCCGTTGCCTGTCCGCCCAATTTTTGTTAAGAAGGGTTCTTAGGACAAGGCATTTTTCACAGGAAGGACCGTTGTCTCCAAAAGGCAACATTCCAGACGGAAGCAAGGGCAACCCCACCGTGTAAATACAAAACGAGACCAATAGCAGGAATCCATCATGTCATTTTGGAAATCGGAAATCCCCGACGAAGTCGTTGTCCCTTACATCGAAGGTGACGGTACCGGACCGGACATCTGGCGGGCCGCCCGACCGGTGTTGGAGGCCGCAGTAGAAAAGGCCTACCAAGGCCGACGGACCATCCGTTGGCTTGAGGTCCTGGCCGGTGAAAAGGCCTTCGCCCGAACCGGTCAATGGTTGCCTGAAGAAACCCTGTCCGTCATCCGGAAACACGGATTGGCCTTAAAAGGACCGTTGACCACTCCGGTCGGCCAAGGCATCCGCAGTTTAAATGTCCAGCTCCGTCAAGCATTGGATCTCTATGTCTGCCTCCGTCCGGTTCGCTATTTTGAGGGCGTCCCCAGCCCCATGCGCCGGCCGGAGCGGGTGGACATGGTCATCTTTCGGGAAAATACCGAGGATGTCTACGCTGGCATCGAATGGCCGGCGGAAAGTCCGGAGGCCGAAGAACTCCGCCGCTGGATCGAAACCCGAACCGGAAAAACTATTTTTCCCGACTCCGGAATCGGCATCAAACCCATCAGCCGTTCGGGAACCTGGCGGCTGGTCAGAAGGGCCATCGAATACGCCCTTCGTCGGGGCAAACCGAGCGTCACCCTGGTCCACAAGGGCAACATCATGAAGTTCACCGAAGGGGCCTTCCGAAACTGGGGTTACGAGGTGGCCCGAAGGGAATTCCCGGACCGAACCGTTACCGAAGAAGAACTTTCCCGGTCGGACCCAAAGACGGCGCTCCAAGGCAAGGTGGTCATAAAAGACCGTATCGCCGACATGATGTTTCAGCAGGTCCTTTTGCGGCCGGCGGAATACTCGGTGATCGCCACCAGCAACCTCAACGGCGATTATCTCTCCGACGCCTTGGCCGCTCAAGTAGGAGGTCTGGGAATGGCCCCGGGGGCCAACATGGGGGATGAATGCGCCGTCTTTGAAGCCACCCACGGCTCGGCCCCCCAATATGCGGGTCAGGACAAGGTCAATCCGGGATCGCTGATCCTCTCCGGGGCCCTTCTTTTCGAACACCTCGGCTGGCAGGAAGGAGCCGACCTCATTTACCAGGCCCTGGTGCGGACCATCCGCCGGGGAACGGTCACCTATGACCTGGCCCGGCAGATGGAAAAGGCCCAAGAGGTTTCATGCTCCGCGTTCGGTCGTCTTCTAATCGAAAACATGGGATAATCCCTTGGGCGTCAGGATTAATCTCCCTGTTTTTTCCTGAGCGATGCCCCCTTTGCCGTTCTTGGCTTAAAGACCTGGCCGATGAAGGGGGGCTCTGCCCCCATTGCCAAGAGGACTTGTCTTTGGCGAGCCCTCCATTATGCCCCCGCTGCGGCCGCCCTTACCCGCCGGGGAATTCTTCGCATTATTGCGCCGACTGCCTCGAAGGGAAACCTTTTTACCATCAAGCCCGGGCCGTCTTTCTTTATCGGGGCGTCCTGGCCGATGCCGTTCAACGCTTTAAATATGGTGGGGATATCCATCTGGCCGAACCCTTAGGACGATTTTGGGACTTAAGCGAATGGAAGGGGAAGAGGTTCGACTTTCTTGTTCCCGTACCCCTACATCCTTCCCGCCTGCGGGAGAGGGGATTCAATCAGGCTTTGCTTTTGGGAAAGGTCATCGCCGCCAAAGAAGGAATAAAGATCCTGTCCCGGACCTTGCGGCGGGTCCGCCGTACCCGCCCCCAGGTGGAGCTGGGTCTGAAAGAACGGAAAGAAAACGTTTGGCAGGCCTTTGCCGTAAGAGACCCCTCCCCAATCCGGGGGAAATCCATCCTTTTGGTGGACGATGTCCTGACCACAGGGGCGACGGTCAATGAATGCGCCAAGGTTTTGAAAAAGGCCGGGGCCGAAGAGGTTTGGGTCTGGACCCTGGCCCGGGCCGTATGAGCGGCAGGAGAAGAAAGACACCCAGAGGGCCTTCAGATATGAAAAGCAAAATCATCCCCCGATCGAAGCTGGAAAAAACCGTCCGCACCTGGAGAAAAAAGGGGGAAACAGTCGTCTTCACCAACGGTTGCTTCGATATCCTCCACGCCGGACATGTCCGCTACCTGAACCGGGCCCGGGCCATGGGGGACCGCCTGATTTTGGGCCTGAACAGTGACCGTTCGGTTCGGCTGATCAAGGACCCGGCTCGGCCCCTGATCCCTGAAAAACAAAGGGCCGAGGTCTTGTCCTCCCTGGAATGCGTGGACGGCATCGTCCTTTTCCACGAGGCCGACCCCCGAAAACTGATCGAAGCGATTCGGCCCGATGTCCTGGTTAAGGGTGCGGATTGGGCCCTTCAGGACATCGTCGGTGCCGATCTGGTCAAAAAGTATGGGGGAAAGGTAAGGAGGGTCCGGCTCGTCCCCTCCCTCTCCACCACGGCCATTATCCGCAGAATCTTGTCCCGGTACGGAAAGAGAGACATCCCCTCAACCGATAAAGGAAAGAAGGTGGCGAAAAGGAAAACTTCTTCTCCTACTTCCGAAAAAGGGAAAAAATAAGGGTCAGGAGGATGCTGATGAGGATGGAAGTGGTTAAAGGGAAATAGAAAGAAAATTTTTCTCCTTTATAAAAGATATCCCCCGGCAACCGGCCCAAAAAAGGGATCTTGGGTAAAAAAAGCAGTAACCCTCCCAGGACCACCAGGACAAGTCCAAGTAAAATCAACAGTTTTCCAATACCGGCGAACGGACTCATCGTTCTTTTCGTCGCCCCTTCCACTTTTTGACCACCGCCTCTTCTCCCAGCCCCAAAGCTCTTACGCGGCGGCCCTTATTTTAACCAACTTATGAAAAAGGTGTCAATAGGTGCGAACATCCTTCGCTCCCTCGAACCGTTGAACGGTAGGGTCCCGAGACAACAATTGATTTTTTTATTGTTTAATCTTATTATAAGGGAGGAATGTTATGGAAGATCGGAATTAGAGAACGACCTTGTAGCGGAAGGCAAGGAGGTTTCAATCATGGCCGAGAACGAAGAAAAGGGGTTTGTCTTCAAGGATCGTCGTAAGTTATTTTCCGAAGAAGAAAAGGAAAACAAAAAGGATAAACCCCCCAAAGAAGGAAAAGAAGAGACGGTCCGCCAGGAAAAGGAGGCCCAAACGCCCCCCCCACCTCCCCCCTTGCCTGAAGTCAATTTTTCCACTTTTATCGTTTCCTTGAGCACGGAGGTCATGTTCCACCTGGGGGAGATCCCCCATCCGGTCTCCGGGGAACGCAAGAAAGATTTACCCTTGGCCAAACACACCATTGACACCTTGGCCATGTTGAAGGAAAAAACGGCCGGCAATCTCACGGAGGAGGAGCAACGGCTCCTGGACGGCATGTTGTACGATCTGCGGATGGCCTTTATCCGGGCGTCTTGATAGCTATTCCCCGGGTTTTCCTCTTTTCTCTGATTTTATCGGAAGAAGGGGTGAAAAAGAATGGGAAAACCGGATGCTTCTACCGGAGCGGTTGGGCAATCCACCTCGATGCCGACCTGATGCCTTTTTTTGAAATCACCAGTGGAGGTTCGTATGTCCGACTTTTTTAAAAAACGAAGGTATGTGTGGACCTTGATCGGGGTGTCCCTGGCCTCCTTGATCGCCGGGCTGATCATCGCCGCCAATTTCAACTGGACCCATCCCCTGTCGGCCAAGACCGATCCGGTCCTGGCCGGATCCTATCCCTCTTTCGCCGAACTGGCTCAAGCCGTTTCCCCGGGGGTCGTCAACATCAGCACTACCAAAAAGGTTCGGGGAGGGGGCAGGGTCTTTGATTTCTTCCTGGGGCCCCGGGATCGGCGAGGCCCTATGGACGACTTCTTTGAACGATTTTTCGGGGGAGACCTTCCACCCCAGCGGGAATACAAACAAAGGAGTCTGGGCTCGGGCTTCATCATCGACAGCGACGGACATATCCTGACCAACAACCATGTGGTGGAGGACGCCGACGAGATCAAGGTGATCCTTAAAGATCACAAGGAATTTGAGGCCAAGGTCATCGGCCGCGATCCCAAAACCGATCTGGCCCTCATCAAGATCAAATCCGGCAAGGGGTTGCAGCCCATCCGGCTGGGGAACTCCGATGAACTTAGGGTCGGCGATTGGGTCATGGCCATCGGCAACCCTTTCGGCCTGGAACATACGGTGACGGCCGGGATCGTCAGCGCCAAAGGGCGGGTGATCGGCGCCGGACCTTATGACAACTTCATCCAGACCGATGCCTCCATCAACCCCGGCAACAGCGGCGGTCCCCTCATCAACTTAAAAGGAGAAGTGGTGGGGATCAACACGGCCATCATCGCCCAAGGGCAGGGTATCGGTTTCGCCATACCCATCAACACGGCCAAGGAGCTGCTCCCTCAGTTGAAAGAAAAAGGGAAGGTCACCCGCGGTTGGCTGGGGGTCATGATCCAGAAGGTCACCCCGGATCTGGCCCGCTCTTTCAACCTCAAAGATGAATCCGGGGCCTTGGTCGGGGACGTCACCCCCGGCGGCCCGGCGGACAAGGCCGGGATCAAACCCGGAGACATCATCATCGAGTTCGACGGCAAGCCCATCAAGGAAATGAACGAACTCCCCAGGCTGGTCGCCGCCGTGCCGGCGGGAAAAACGGTGGAAGTCAAGGTCCTCCGGGACGGAAAACCCATGACCTTCAAGGTCCAAATCCAGGAATTGGATGACCGGCAAGTGGCCGCCGGTCCCTCTTCGGAAAAACAGCGACTGGGTCTTGCCGTACGGGAGATGACCCCGGAGCTGGCCCGGCGCTATCGGATGGACTATGAACCGGGAATCTTGGTGATCGAGGTCTTGGAAGGCAGTATAGCCGAAGAAGCCGGCATTCAAGAAGGCGACCTGATAAAGGAAATCAACCGAAAACCGGTCCGCGATCTCAAGACCTATCAGAGTTTGGTCGGCAGTGTTAAAAAAGGCGGCAACCTCCTTTTCCGCATCAAAAGAGAAGGGGTGAACCTCTATATCAGCCTGCGCTTAAGCGATTAACCATGGGCTTAACGGAAGAGGGGCGAGTGAACCTCGCCCCTTTTTTGTGAAATCGAACACCCCAGACGACCGAAATTTTTCGAGCCAGGCGGGGATATGTTAAGGAAAGGGGAAGCCGTTAAGATCCTGGCCCCGGCCAAGGTCAATCTTTTCCTGGAGATCCGGGCCAAAAGAAAGGACGGTTTTCACGAGATCCGTTCCTTGATCCAACCGGTAAGCCTCTTCGACACCCTCCGGATCCAGGTTGAAGAAAACGGACCGACCCTTCAGTGTCCCGGGCACCCCGAGCTGGAAAACGAGTCCAACTTGGTGATTCAGGCGGTCAGGCTCCTGGAAAGGGAATTGGGCCGCCCCTTACCCTTATCCATCCTCCTTGAAAAAAAAATTCCCCAGGGGGCCGGCCTGGGAGGAGGCAGCAGTGATGCGGCGGCGGCCTTGGAAGGCATCCATTGTCTCTTGGGTTGTCCCCTCCCTTCCGACCGAATCCGGCGATTGGCCGAACGGCTGGGATCGGATGTCCCTTTTTTCCTGGCCCGGTCCACGGCCCTGGTCACCGGTCGAGGGGAGAAGATCTCCCCCTGGCCCCATTTCCCCAAGTATTGGTATGTATTGATCTTCCCCGGTTTCTCCGTCTCCACCGCCTGGGCCTATTCCCAAATAAAATTACCGTTGACAGGGGGGAAAAAATCCATTATCCTTAAAAGGTTAAAGGAAAAAGGGCTGGGACCGGAAAAAGATCGGCTCCGTAACGACCTGGAAAGGGCGGTAATCCCTGTTTATCCGGAAATCGAAGAGATGAAGGCCGCTCTGCATGCCCAAGGCTGCCTGGCGGCCTTGATGAGCGGAAGCGGGTCCGCGGTCTTCGGGGTTTGGGAAGAAGAAAGGCCCGCCCGAAAGGCCTGGAAAAGGCTGAAGCAGGAACCGGGGTGGAAAATCTTCCTGGCCCGCGGGTTATAAAATCCCATTGGGGTGTCGTCAAGCGGTAAGACACGGGTCTTTGGAACCCGCATTCGGAGGTTCGAATCCTCCCACCCCAGCCAATTTTGAAAACGCCTTTCGGATTTCGGTCAGCGGAATCCGAATCTGATTTTTTAGGGAGGCCCGATCCTTTCTAATGGCCGATAAGGGACAGACGGACGATATGGATGATCAAATGATTTTTTTCAGCGGCAATTCCAACCCGGAGTTGGCGGAAAAGATATGCCAGTATTTGAACATCAAACCCGGGGCCATTCAGGTCCGCCGTTTCAGTGACGGGGAGATCTTTGTCGAAATCGGGGAAAACGTCCGGGGCAAAGACGTCTTCGTTATGCAATCCACCTGTTCCCCGGTCAACGACAATCTGATGGAACTGTTGATCATCATGGACGCCTTGCGTCGGGCCTCGGCCCGCCGGATCACGGCGGTTATGCCCTATTACGGCTATGCCCGACAGGATAGAAAGGTCGCCCCTCGGGTCCCTATCACCGCCAAGCTGGTAGCCGATCTGATCACCGCCGCCGGGACCAAACGGGTCCTGACCATGGATCTCCATGCCGGCCAGATCCAAGGATTTTTCAATATCCCCGTGGATAACCTCTTCGCCGCCCCGGTCCTCCTCGAATACATCAAGGAAAACTTCATGAACAATGTGGTCATCGTCTCGCCGGATGTTGGGGGAGTGGAACGGGCCCGGGCCTTCGCCAAGAGGCTGAACGCCCAAATCGCCATTATCGACAAAAGACGGGATCGTCCCAATTCTTCCGAGGTCATGAACATCGTCGGAAACGTCAAAGGATGCACGGTCATCCTCTTGGACGACATGGTGGATACGGCCGGTACCCTGGTTAAGGCCGCCATAGCCCTTTCCGAACAAGGGGCGAAAAAGATTTACGGCTGCGTCACCCACCCGGTCCTTTCCGGTCCGGCCGTTGAACGGATCAACGAATCCCCCATGGACCAATTGGTGGTGACCGACACCATTCCTTTGCGCGGAGACGCCCGGCATTGTTCCAAGATCAAGGTCTTGAGCGTCGCCCCCCTTCTGGGAGAGGCCATCCGCCGGATTCACGACGAAGATTCGGTCAGTTCACTTTTTATCTAAGGAATAATCGGGGAGAGAAGGTCCCCCAAGCACTGTTTCCCGTCCCTATACCCGCGGGTGAAGGGGAACACCACGGGAAAAATCCTTTGTAAGAACCAGGAAAGGAAAAATCCAGCCATGGAACAGGTAACGATAGCAGGTGCTTTGAGAAAAGGCACGGGCAAAGGGGTGGCGCGCGCCCTCCGGCGCTCCGGGAATATCCCGGCCGTCTTTTACGGTCCTGAGACCGATCCTTTGCCTCTGCAGGTCGCCAAACGATCCTTTGAAAAGATCCTGAAAAGTCAGACCAGCGACAATGTCTTGTATCGCCTGACCTTCCCAGGGGACCAAGGGGAAACGGTCAAGACGGTGATGGTCAAAGACATTCAGCGGCACCCTATAACCCGGGAGATCCTGCATGTGGATTTTTACGAAGTATCCATGACCAAGCCCCTTGATGTCCTGGTGGCCATCAAGGTGACGGGTAAGTCCCCGGGCGTAGAAAAGGGAGGCATCCTGCAGGAGGCTTCGCGGGAGCTCGAAATCCGTTGCCTGCCCGGCGCTATCCCGGAATATATCGAAGTGGATGTGAGTGGACTGGATATAGGGGATTCCATCCATGTAAAGGACCTCTCTCTGCCCGAAGGGGTGCGGGTCCTCTCCGACCCCCAAACCACCTTGGTGACCATCGTCCCGCCGACCGAAGAAAAGGCCGTGGAAGAGGCCCCCGCCCAAGAAGGCGAAGTGGAAGTGACGGCCAAGAAGGGCAAAGGGAAAGAAGAGGCGGAAGGGTAACGATTGTATCTCATCGCCGCATTGGGGAATCCCGGGAAAAAATACCGCCATACCCGTCACAATATCGGTTTTTGGGCCTTGGAAACCCTGGGGCGGCGCCACGGGATAACCGTGGAGAAAAAAAAATTCGAAGGTTGCTACGGGTCAGGGGTGATCGATCGAATCCAGGTCCTGCTCTTGACCCCGCTGACCTACATGAACCGAAGCGGGGTGGCCGTCGCCGCCTTCCTCCGTTATTTCCGCATCCCTCCTGAACAACTGATCGTCCTTCATGATGACCTGGACCTCCCCTGGAACACCTTACGCATCTCCGAAAAAAGGGGGGCCGCCGGTCACAAAGGGGTTCTCTCCATCATTCAAGAGCTCCAGACCCATGGATTTATCAGGGTGCGGATAGGTATCGGGCGGCCGCCCTTGGGCGTAGCCCCCGAGGACTATGTCTTGGAACCCTTTACCCCTTCCGAAGAAGCCGACCTTCCTGCGTTGACCGAGAGGGCCGCGGAGGCCGTGGAGACCATCCTCACCCAAGGGGTCATCGCGGCCATGAATCGTTTCAATGTCCGACCCACCGAAACTTCTCCGTCCCGACCATGAAAAAAGCGGCGACTCTTTTAGTCCTTTTTTTGTCCCTCTCGGGCTTCTTTTCTTGTTCTTCCTTGCTGCGCAACCTTACGGATTCGAAGGATTCCTTCCGCTTTCAAAAGGTCTCCGAAAGCGATTGGCCGGAAGGAGAAGAAGACCTGGATCGGGAATCCTTGTTCCAGGCCTTGGAAGAGAGTCTGACCTATTTAAAGACGCAAGCCCCGGAGCGGTCCTTGCCTTTCGGCTCCGGCCGTATTCAGGTCCAGGACCTGGTGGAAAGCCTCCGCCTCTTTCAAGGACTTTTGAAGGAGGTTCAGGATCCGGCGGCCTTCCGGCGGGAAGTGAAAAAACGGTTCCACCTTTTCCGCCTCGAAGACCCGGACACTCCTTACCCCCTGCTTTTGACCGGGTATTATGAACCAATCCTAAACGGCAGCCGCCGGCCTTCGGACCGTTACCGATATCCCGTCTACCGCTTGCCCGACGACCTGTTGATTGTGGAATTGGATCGTTTTTCCAGCAAGTATGCGGGGCAGAGATTGGTCGCCCGCCTCGAAAACCGCCGCGTCATCCCCTATTTTTCTCGGCAGGAAATCGATCAGGAAGGGGCCTTGGCCGGAAAAAATTGGGAGATCCTATGGGTGGACGATCCCTTGAAATTGTTCTTTCTCCATATCCAAGGCTCGGGTAGGGTGCGACTGGAGGACGGCTCCTGGGTCCGCCTCGGATACCACGGCACCAACGGCCGCCCATATGTCCCCATCGGCCGGGAATTGATCCGACGGGGGGCGATCCAGAAGGAAGAGTTGTCTTTGCCGTCCATTTATACTTACCTCAAAAACCGGCCGGAAGAACAAGCAGAGATCCTGAATCTGAATCCCAGTTATGTCTTTTTTCGTGAAGTTGAAGGCGGCCCTTACGGCAACCTGGGAAGACCCCTGACGGCCGGTCGGTCGGTGGCGGCCGATCAACGGATCTATCCACCGGCCGCCTTGGCCTGGTTGAAGGGCTGGAAACCGATTTTGGATGAAGAAAGAAAGATCCGTTACTGGGTCCCCTTCGGTCGGTGGGTCTTCATCCAGGACAGCGGCGGGGCCATTACCGGGCCTTCCCGGATCGATCTCTTTACCGGTTACGGGGAAGAGGCAGAAATCACGGCCGGCCATCTGCGTCATCCCGGGGCCATCTGGCTTCTTTTGAAGAAGGAAATCCATCCAGGGTCCTGATTGAATTTCTTTTCATTACGGCGGACAGATTGGTTTTAAGCCTGTCCGCCGTAATGTTATTCCCTTTCTTCCTTCCGCCCTTCTCCCCCTCATCGTCATCTGGGGGGCAGCTTGGTAGTCAAAGTGGAGAACCCGGTCCGGATTAGGGGCGGGAAGCCGATATCCAGATACTGGTCACTTTCCCCATATCGGGGCCAGGTCCAGCTAATCAACCGACTCTTGTAGGGTCCTTTTTGGGGCGTCGGGTTGCCTATGGCCGCAAAGTTGGTCCACATGGTCATGACCACATCCTGGAGCCAATAGTCCTCATCGTTTACCCCCGGGTCCGGAGGAACCGTATCGCTCCTGGGCAGGAGGGCTGTGCCGTAGATACGCGCCACCGTATCGATCACGCCATACTGATAGGAGACTTCCAGGCCGTGATAGGCATAGACACCGGCATTGGCCCAGTTCTGGGGGACATGGGTGAACACATAGGTGTAGATGGGGGATGTTTGTTTACCGGCCATGGTCTTGAGCAAGGCCCCCATGGCCGGTGTGGCAGTAGTGATCTCCGCCCCGCCCAGGCCGACCATGTAGGGCACGTCGCTGTGCAAACCGGCGGCGAAGATGTTGCCGATGCTGTCGGGCATATAATAATTATCGATGGTAAAGGTACTCGAGTAAAAAATATTTGAGGGGGTATTCTTGGCAGCCGCCCTAAGGGAGGCGTCCAGGACATCCTTCATGGGTAAAGCGCGCAAGGCGGCCAGTTCGGCCACCGGATCGGGTTTGGCCACCCCCGCCTCCGCGGCCAGGTTTCTGCCCCTTCCTTCCTGAGTGGCCAAGGGCGTGGCCGTGGTGCTGAAGCCGGCCTCGCAGATGGCCCGATGGAACAGACCCTTGGCCTTGGGGGAAGCCAACAAGAAATTGACCTTGGCCCCTCCGCCCGAATGACCCCAAATGGTGATGTTGTTGGGATCTCCTCCGAAGTTGGCGATGTTTCGCTTCACCCATTTCAAGGCGGCGATCAGATCCATCTGACCGTAATTACCTGAACCGCCGTAGCCCGATTCCATGGTCAAGGCCGGATGGGCCATGTACCCGAAGACGCCGATCCGATGCTGCACGGTCACCGAGACCACCCCGTGTTGAGGCAAGGGCGGGCAATTGTCCGAGACCCGGTTGACCGAGCCCATGGTCAAACCGCCGCCGTGGAACAAAACCATGACCGGCAAGCGCTCATGGGGGTGTCTGGCCGGGGTCTGGATGTTCAGGTAAAGGACATCTTCGCTCATCCCTTCCAGGGGGATGCTGTCATACACCGGCGAGGCTGGATAGCTTTGGGGAGCCATGGGAGAAAACTTGGTGCATTCCCGGATCCCCTTCCATGGGATGACCGGCTGAGGCGGCTTCCAACGAAGCGGCCCCTCCGGCGGAGCGGCGTAGGGAACCCCTCGATAAATGCGGATCTTGTGACCGACCTCGCCCAACATGGCCTCATAGGTCCGATAATAGGGATCGCTCGGATCAAGGGCGTTGGACCCTCTGACATAGATGGAATCGATGGTCGTGCCCGAGACCCAGCCGCCTTCGGTCCAGACGGGGTCCATTATTTGAGAGCCGTGGGGTCCATAAAAATGGGCCGAAGCGTAACCGCTTAGGGCTGTTATGATGAGGATAGTCAAAATAATGGACGGCCCTTTTCTGCGCACCAAATCTTTAAACTGCATAATGTTCCTCCTTCCTTTCGGCAAATGAGATCGGGAAAAATGGACGGCCATTTCCTTCTTTCCTAACTAACTATATAGCCCTTTCCCTTCCATCACCTCCTTTAGTCCTCCAAATCCGGGGAATCCGTCCTTCCGGATTTCTCTTAGCTATTGGAGGATACGAATTTCATCGCTTCCTTCAAGGGTCAGGCTCCCCTATGAATATTTCTTGCCGAAGCCCCGGTAACGGTCCGTTTGTTTTTGGTCCCGCCGATGATGTTTTCCAGGTCCTGGCCCTTGAATTTGGCGATCAAGAGATCCCTTCGAACCTTGAGGTCCAAGGCCGTTGCATCAGGGCTGGGAGGCAAACCACTCGGTGGTGTCGTAGGCGTCCAAGAAGGCGATGTCCATCCATTCGCCCCGGTTGCAGCCCACGGATTACCCGAAGGAGGCATATAACCCGCGGGCATCCACCACCGCGACGACATACCCATATTTGATGAGTCCCCGGGCCGTGCCTGGGTAGAGATTGACGGCCGGATGGGGGGCGTTGTAATACCGGCGGTTATAAGGGGACTGCATCCAAACTACGGGCAGAGGGGTTTGGACCACTTCCCCGTTCAGGGTAGGGCGAAAGATGTCCACGGCCAGTTGGGTCCCTTCCCGCATGGTGATGTATTGGGCGGTCAATGGGTAGTTAACTTTTGTATACCCTTCGTCATCGTCATAGAGAACGAACGGATAACCACTGTATTCCCCGGGCTTGGACACCCGAGGTGCGGCCTGAAGCAGTGCCGGTCGCCCGATCCCGTTCAACCCAAGAAACACGCCCAGCCATAAAAAAATAAATAACGACGCCTTTCATAAGGTCCCCACCATCAGATGAAATATTCTGGCTTTCCCTTTCCTGTCTCCGCCGAATCATAAGCCCTCTCTTCCCCTTGATACTTTTCAGAAGCGGGTGAATGGGAAGGGAAAGGTTCGATCCTTCCTTCCAACAAGGCCTCGAGCTCCATGGGGTCGGCCAACCCCAAATGTCTTCCCTTTTCCCGGCCCTTGATCAAAAGTAAAAAGGTCGGGGTCCCGGAAACGGCATAGTCGTTCTTAAAGGCCTCAAGGAAGTCCTCTTGTATCACTCCCACCTTAAGACCGGGGTTATGGCTCTTGGCGATCCCTTCCACGATCTTCAGCTGTTCCGGGAACCGGTCATCGACCGGCATACACAGGACCAAAACCGGCCTTTCCTCTTCCAGCACTTCCCGTTTAAAATTTTCGGGATGAAGGGGATAAATCAAGGTCTCCATAAGCCGAGAGAAAACCTTGGGGATTGGACCGCCCAAACTCCTATATTTTCAAGATCCATGCCTTAAGGAGAAAGGCCTCTCCTGAAATAAAAGTTATTGAAAGCTAAGGGAATCTTCGCTAAGGAACAAAAGGGGAGGGCCTTAACCGGTGAGACATGTCCCATAGTGTGTCGTCCCATTTTGGGACATGTCTCACCGGTTGGACAGGATATTTTTGAAATTAAAGGTTTTGGCCGCGGATCTTACGATGGACGGTTCGACGGCTGATCCCCAAAAGACAGGCGGCGTTGGTTTTGTTCCAGCGGGTCTGTTCCAAGGCCTTTATAATCTCAGGGAGCTCCACCGTCTTCCCGTTACGAGGGCGATACTTCGGCCGGAAATCTTCCGGCCCGGACGAGCGCATCTCCTTGGGCAGGTGTTCCCTGGTAATCAATGGACCGCGACAGAGGACGAAGGCGTGTTCCAAGACATGTTCCAATTCCCGAACATTTCCCGGCCAAGGATAGTCCATAAAAAGTCTCAAGACCTCATCGGAGACCCCTTCAATGGATTTATGAAACCGTTCATTGAAGATTCGACAAAAGTGCTCGATTAGTAGAGGCAGGTCTTCCACTCTTTGTCGAAGGGGCGGGATCTTGATTTCCACCACCTTCAACCGATAATAAAGGTCTAAACGGAATTTCCCTTGATCCACTCTTTCTTTGAGATCCTGATGGGTGCAGGCCACCACCCGGACATTGGCCTTGCGGGCCACCGACTCCCCCACCCTCTCGTATTCCCTTTCCTGCAAAACCCTCAGGAGCTTGATCTGAATATACGGCGATAGGTCTCCGATCTCGTCGAGGAGCAGGGTCCCTCCTTCGGCCGCTTCAAAGCGACCTTGTTTGTCCCGCAAGGCGCCGGTAAAGGCCCCTTTGACATGGCCGAAGAGTTCGCTTTCCAAAAGCCCCTCACTTAGGGCCGAACAATTCACGGCCACAAAGGGTTTGAAGGCCCTTTGTCCGCTGTAGTGCAAAGCCCGGGCGACCATATCTTTGCCGGTCCCGCTTTCCCCGGTGATCAAAACCGTTGTCTCCAAATCGGCCAAGTCTTCGATTAAGGCGTAAATCTCCTGCATCTCTTTACTTTTGCCGATGATCTTCTGGAATTGATGCCGTTCCTTCAACTCCTTTTGGAGGTTTCGGAGAAGGGTGATGTCCCGGATGACCAAAACGGCCCCTTTGAACAGGCCTTGGGGATCGTAGAGGGGGGAGCTGGTGATGTTCACCGTCCGCCGACGGTCGACACCGCATTCGATCCGGTATTCCTTGATGAGTGTACCGTTTTGCAGGGTTTTTTCCAAAACCTCGCGACAGACCTGCCGGCAATGGACCATCCCCTCGAAGAATTTCCGACCGGTAATATCAGCGACCTGGACTCCACAAATCCCTTCGGTGGCCTTGTTGGCCGCCAAGATCTTCCATTCGGAATCTATGGTGATAACGGCGTCGTTGACGCTGCTGAAAATGGCCTCTAAAAGGGCGCGCTGTTCGGCGATCGCCCTTTCGGCGTCTTTGCGCTCCTGGATGTCTCGGGTGACTACGCGGAAGCCGGTCGGTTTTCCCTGGCGGTCCCTCATCAGGGTGATGGAATCCTCGATGAATTTCTTTCGCCCGTCTCTCAGCGTAATGGGGTAACTGAATTTGGTCGGATTTCCGGTGAGGAAGACCTGGTGATACACTTGATAAACGGCCTGGGCCGTTTCCTCGTCCAAATAGGAGCGGTAATTCATGCCGGGTTTTAAGTCCACGGCCTCGGCGAGGATCTTTTTCGCCGCGAAGTTAAGGAAAGTGATATTGCCTTTCAGATCCACTTCGGCCAAGCCGTCCTCGATCTGTTCGAATATCTTGCGGTATCGGTGCAGAGAGGCTCGGTAGGCCCGCTCCACTTCCATAAATTTATTGATGTCGTTGGCATGACCGAAATAGGTGACCTTGCCGTCGATGGCGGTTTTGCTACTGTCCACGCGGACCCAGACCGGAGTCCCGTCTTTGCGGCGTAGGCGAAAGACGTGCTCCTGGGGGATTTCCAGGTCATGGTCCTCGGGGAGTTCCTGGATCTCCAGAGTGTAGCGCTCATGGTCATCCGGAAAAACCAGGTCTTTAAAAGATTTACCGATCAATTCTTCCGGTCCGTCACAACCCAAAAGGGAACAAAAATAAGAATTGATATAGTGCAGCCGGCCCTCCTGAAGGATAAAGAGACCGACCCGGGAATTTTCACAGATAGAGCGATAGTCGGGCCTTCCCACCTTTAAGTTTTGCCGCCTTGGATAGGCCCCTTGGATTTGGGTTTTCATTTGCCCGTCCCCGACCACTGTGCCTGTTTTCCCGCCGTCTTGCGGTCCTGTCCTATTGAAATATGGTGGGGATCCTTTGTCAATCCTTTTTAAGCCCGAACCGGATCATTCAATTTTCGGCCCTTTTCTTCCTCACCTCCCATTCCTTTTGGGCTTCCCGCAGAGTATGGATGAATACAGATTCTTTGATTCCCCCCGGATAGGTCCAATGAACGGAGGGCACTCGACCCTCTTCGGTCCAGTCGTCGGCTTCTTTCAACAGGCGTTCGGAAAGGATTTTGCGATCCTCCCCGGCCAAAAATTTCAAAAAGATTCGATTGTCCAAAAAGCGGAGGCGGATCAACCCCCTGAGGTCTTCGCCTCTTTCCAGATAGATCATCCCTAAAAAATCCGCCCTCGATCCTTTGGCCACGAAACACTCCAAGATGATGTCTTCCTTTCTTTCCATAACCCCTCCTGTTCAGGAGAGGAAGCCCAAAAAAAACCGGCCGGGCATAAGCCGGCCGGGATCATTTTGAACCCCCTCACCGGTCTTATCCGCGAAGACGATTACGTGAGGCGATCCGGGCAGGTCTCCTGGCTTGGGGATCATCCTCCCCCTGCCCTTCCCGTTCCGCTTTAGGCGGGACAGTGGTGTGTGCAGGGTTCGTACCCCCTCACAGTGGCGGGACCGCGCCGGTTTTGCACCGGCTTCCCTGTTAGGCCCGTTAAGGGCACCCGAATCTTATTATGATCAATAATGTATCAGAATTCCCGGAAGACTGCAAAGAAAATCCGGGGGAAATTCCTCCTTGACCTTTAATTGAAGAAAGGAAGATGCGGCATCAAGCATATAAAAGGGGTTTTTCGATCCTCCTTTCTTTGTTGGTTTTATTTACGGGGGTTTCGGTTTTCGGTCAGGACCGAAGGCCGAATAGCCTCATCTTGGCCACCACCACCAGTACCCAAGATTCGGGACTGCTGGAGGTCTTGATCCCCCTTTTTCAAAGGGACACCGGTTATTTTGTCAAAACCATCGCCGTCGGATCTGGCCAGGCCATGAAGGTAGGGGAGAGGAGGGAGGCCGACGTCCTTCTGGTCCACTCCCCGGAAGAGGAACAGGCCTTCATGATCCAAGGGTTTGGGATCAGCCGCCGGTTGGTGATGTATAATGATTTCATACTGGTCGGTCCGGCGCACGACCCGGCTCAGGTCAAAGGGCTAAAAACCGTTTCCGTGGCCTTTAAAGCCATTGCCCGGACCGGTGCCCTCTTTCTTTCCCGAGGAGACAACTCCTCCCTCTCAGGTACCTTCTGCCTGTTAGGCATTCAGGGCATTTCCTTCAAAAATAAAAAAGCAGGGCCGTTTCCGACCCTGCCTGAGGATGTTTTTTAGGGTAAGGCGTGGCTATTTGATTCTGGCGTTCATCCACTCCAGCATCGGTTTTTTTACATCTTCGAGGGAGTGGGTACCTGCGTACACATCCAAATGACCATATCCGGGCAGATATTTGATCGTCACGTCCGTACTTGAGACTCTATAAGGCTGGGGGTTGCTCAAACAAACTCCATTTTTGCAACTCAGTTCACTGTAAAAGTGAAGAATCGGCAAAGTAATGGCGCCGACATCATCGTAATCCAAAAAGGGGCAATTCGAGTAACCGGTCATATAGGCCCCTTCCAAGTCTTGGATTCTGGGCCAATATCGGGTGAAATTAGCATAAATGTCTATGGCGACCTCCCGATCCATGTAGGTTTCGCCACTTCCGCCGGGATAAGGGGTATAATAGTTCATGACCATCCCGGGGCCCCAGGCATAATACCCATAATAACAGACCAAATCCGAGACAAAATGGATTTCTTTCTTGTCCGCAGGGGCGAAGGCCGGAATGGGGGGGTTAAGTGAAGCGGCTGACGGTAGAGGCCCACCTATGGTTGTCGTGGCAAAAGGAACGGCGCCGGCAAACTGGGATCGTTCGTATCCTGAGACCTCGCTCAAGAAGGTGTTGTAGGGAGCAGAAAGCAATCCATTTTTAAAGGCCTGGACAGCTGCTAAAAACTGGGCTTCCGTTTTTTGATTGGAAGGGATGTCCACCGGAAGCCAAGGACTCCCGCCATCAAGGCCTATCATTCCTTTAAGATCTTGCTTCCAGTATTTGGCGGCATAAATGTACAGTTGCGTCCCTCCTCTGCTCCTCCCGGCCATAAATATTTTTTTGGCTCTGGAAAGTTTTTTGGCCAACTCCACACAGGCCTTGATATCTTCACGAAATACATTATAGGTCCAGTCCGCCGTTCCTTTCAAAGCGTCCCCCAGACCGAAGGAGACAAATTGATCATAGGCAAGGTTCGGCTTGATGTAGGCGGTTCGAAAATCAATGGCATAGACATCATAACCATTCGCCGCAAAAAACCAGTTCTCGGAGATGTTTGGATTGGACCCCTTGGGAAACCCGCGGTCCCAAGTACCCGGAATAATGAAAAGAACCTTGCGGGGATCGGGACTGGGATGATCAGGGTCGACCGGCCATGGATGAGGCTGTCGAACAAAACGGTGCAGGGCGATTTTATCAAAAGGACCATAGGGGGGTCGGGAGGTCTCCCAATAATAATGCTTTAAGGTAGAATCGTATTCGGAAACACTTGACCCCTTGTATTCCCATTTTACCTTCCAGTGTTCATAGCAATAGGACTCCGTAACCCAGCCACTAAACAGCAACCATAATAAAACAAACGCAACATAAGCCCATTTCTTCATAATCAACCTCCTCCTTTCTTTTTTTTATCTTTGCTTTCGGTCTTCTCGTTTCTCGGCTGAGCCATCCCGTAGGAGACGATGGACGGCCCTTCGTTTTTTCTAACACCGACGAAAAATTCAAGGTGGGAGAGGAGTTTAAACAACCGACGGCCAAAGGCCTCCGGACTTGTTGCGATTCACCCCGTTACCTTCCGGGCGCGACCAAACCTACCTGGTTGATATATCGCTCGATGGTGTGTTTCACCGGGTCCTCCATTTCAGAAAATTCCACCCCTACTTCGATCTTTTCCTTGGCCAGGTGGGCGTTTCTGATCAGGCATTTCAGGTGGATTGGTCCATCCCCTCCCGGCACGGTAAAATCCAACAGGAGGGATGCCTCCGGCAGGAATAGGCCGGAATCCAGATTCTCCACGGACCTTAAAACGACGCGACAGCCACCGAGGCTGATATCCGTGATCACACCGCTTAATTTCTGGTCCTTGACCGTCGCCGCCGCCGGCAGATTACAGGTGATCCTGGCGGCCTTTCTCAAATTAAAACGCTCAACCGTTTTAGGATAGGCCAGAAAAATTAATGGATAAGGGTTGTCCAGCTGTTTCAGGACGGTGGTCCGGAAGCCTAATACCTCGCCCCGATGGAGGTAGCGGACGACCACCTCCTGGTTATCTTTGAGTAGGCTTACCGGGTCGGTGGCTCCCGATGGTGCAACGATGAGATAGCGGCCCGGGGCGAGACCGATCAGATCAAATTTCAGTCTTTCGGAGGATCCTTGGCATTGAATGAAAACCGAACAACCCAATTCAATGTGTAGACAGTCCGTAGTACAAGAATACACTTCGGGTTGTTGGGTCATCGGCACACCTCCATCGGTGGAGGAATGAAGCGCCAAAAATCCCTTTTACCTTTCCATCAAATAAAGCTAATATGCCCTTTATTCCCTGATGAATAATAAAATAACTTCGGATGAAGTTCAAGTCGGAAATGGTAGTAAAAAATTAGACCCGTCCAACCCAAGGCCGAAACCGGACGGACATATTGTGGAAAAAGGGAAAGGGGATTAATGGTTAACTAATTGTTTCTTTTGATAAAACTTACAAAAAGAAGCGGGAATGGAACGGCCGAACCCCCTTTAGAGAGCTTATGATGAGGGAAAAATATCGGGGAAAGATAGCGGTCTTGGCCTGTTGTCTGGCCATCTTTTGGCCCGGGGCTTTCATTTTCGGCTTTCCTGGAGTCATGGGTCCCCAGTGGCAGGCGATGTTGGGGATCAGCCGTGCGGCAACAGGCCGTACACTCTTCTTTGTCCTGGCCGCCGTGGGGGTCTTCATGTTCATCACCGGCCGCTGGCAGGAAAAAATCGGCCCTTCACGACTCGCGGCCTTGGGGGCCTTGCTTTGCGGGGGAAGTACGATCCTCGTGGGATATGCCGACCATATCCTCTGGATCTACCTTTGGGCTTTTCTCGTCGGGACCGCCTCTTCGTTCATTTATATTCCCACCCTGACCGTGGTCCAGCAGTGGTACCCCCAAAAAAGGGGATTGGTTTCCGGATGGGTCAACTTGGCCTTCGGCTTATCGGCGGCCATCATGTCGCCCGTCTTTACACGATTACTCACCGTTTTATCCTATCGGGCCATGACCCTGGGAGTAGGGTTGGCCGCTGTCGGAACAGGTCTCCTGACGGCATTCTTGGTGCGCTTCCCCGATTCTTCTCCCACTGTGCAACCCTCAAAAGGCGGCGAAGATATCAGGAGCCGCGGCGATGTAACCCTTTCCGAGGGCCTGCGTACGCGAACCTTTTGGCGGATTTGGGGAACGTGGGCCTTGGCCGGCGCCGGTGGGATTACCATGGTGACCCTTTCCACTTCTTATGGTCTGTCCCAGGGTCTTCCGTTAGGCGAAGCCGTGGTCATCCTCACGGCCTTCAATCTCACCAACGGTGCCAGTCGCTTGGTGAGCGGATACCTCTCGGATATCTTCGGCCGCAACCGGACGATGGCAGCCTCCTTTTTAGCGGCGGCCTGCGCCTACTGGCTTCTTCCCCGGTTCACCGGCCTGTTTTGGTGGGCGGCATTGGCGGCGGTTGTGGGCTTCGCCTTCGGTACACTCTTTGCCGTATCCGCTCCTTTGGTGTCGGACTGTTTTGGGATGACCCATTTTGGAACGATCTTCGGTATGGTCTTCACGGCTTACGGTTTCTTGGCCGGCGCCCTGGGACCCTGGCTGAGCGGCTATGTCCTGGATGTCACCGAGGGCAATTACAACCGGGTATTTTTCTACTTGGGCGGTTTTTTCCTTTTATCCACGGTCCTGATCTGGGGGGCAAAGAAAAGGTTATAAGGTTCGCTTTTATTTCTCCAGCAGGCAGGAGGAATAAAGCTTTTTAAAACCTGATTGTGTGTTGAAAGACCTGCCTCCCGCTTTTGAACGGGAAGGCCAAACAACCACCGCTAACCATTAAAAGAAAGGGAAAGGATTATGGGTTTTCCGGAATACGCCGCTTATGATGCTCTGGGATTGGGCGCATTGGTCCGTCGAGGCGAGGTGACCGCCTCCGAATTACTGGAAGAGGCTATCGCCCGGGTGGAAAAACATAACGACAAAATTAACGCCGTTATTTATAAACACTACGACCAAGCCCTCCGGACAGCCCGGAAAAAGGCGGGAAACGGGCCTTTCGAGGGCGTCCCCTTCTTGCTCAAGGACATCCTCGGAGATTGCGAAGGTATGCCGACCCGTTATGGAAGCGCATATTTTCCCGCTGTTCCTTCCTCCACCGACAGTGAGTTGGTGGCCCGATACAAGAAGGCCGGCCTGATTCCCTTCGGCAAGACCAATGTCCCCGAATTCGGGCTGCCGCCCATAACCGAGTCCCGCCTATACGGACCGGCCCGAAACCCTTGGAACCTCAATCATACCCCGGGCGGTTCCAGCGGAGGGGCGGCGGCCGCCGTTGCCGCGGGGATCGTTCCCATGGCCCATGCCAACGACGGAGGGGGTTCGATTCGGATCCCGGCGGCCTGCTGCGGCCTGGTCGGACTTAAACCCACCCGAGGCCGCAATTCCCTGGCCCCCAACTTCGGGGACATCATGGGCGGGTTGATCTGCGAACATATTGTCAGCCGATCCGTTCGCGACTGCGCCGCCGCCCTGGACGCCACGGAAGGGCCCGTAGCCGGCGACCCGTACTTCCCGCCCCCCAAAACGCGTCCTTACTTGGAAGAGGTTTCCACGGACCCGGGACGGTTGAAAATCGCTTTTTGGGACCGCGACGCCCAAAACCAACCCCTTCACCCACAAGCGGCTGCGGCCGTGCGCGGGGCGGCCCAACTCTGTCTGGAACTTGGCCATGAAGTGGAAGAGGCGGTGCCGACGATCCATTACCCGGAGGCGGCCGGTGCCTTTTTAACCGTTTACGCCGCCGGCTCGGCCTCGACCATTGAGGCCCTTAAGCAGATCACCGGACAAGAACCGGGTCCGGATAACCTGGAATACCTGACTTTGAACTTTTATGAAATGGGGCGTAACATCAGCGCGGCCCAATACCTGCTGGCCATGGGGGATCTACAGCGACTGTCCCGGCAGTTCGCCCTGTTTTTCGAGACCTATGATATCTGGATTACTCCGACCTTGGGATGTCCGCCTCTTCCGATCGGAACCATAGATCCTTCCGACCCCTCGGCCACCCTGTTGGACCCAAGGATCGCCACTTTGGCCTTCGTCAATCCCATATATAACGTCAGCGGTCAGCCCGCCATGTCCCTGCCCCTGCATTGGACCCCTGAAGGACTGCCTCTGGGAGTGCTTTTTGGGGCCAAGTACGGCGGGGAGGCCCTCCTCTTTCGCCTGGCCGGCCAGATCGAACAGGCCCGCCCCTGGAAAGACCGTCATCCCCCCATTTGGGGATAGAAAAGTTACCGGGAAAAATCAATGGGGGGAAACGCCCCGTTGTGGATCCAGGCTTTCGCCTGAAAAGATCGAAACTTTATTAGGATGCAAAAAAGGGGGGTAATCAAAAAAGGATCATCTCCAAAAGAGTCGGCGATGAAGGAAGGATTTCAGGGGTCAAGGGGCCAATAAAGCATTTCCTACCATAAAAAAAGCCTGTTTTTAATGATCATTAAAAACAGGCTTCGAAAAAATTCCCGGCAGCGTCCTACTCTCCCACCCAGCTGCCCGGGCAGTACCATCGGCGCTGAAGGGCTTAACTTCCGTGTTCGGGATGGGAACGGGTGTGGCCCCTTCGCTATAGCCACCGGGAAACCATTAAAAGCGGTGAAAGGTGAAAAGGGAAAGGTGAAAGGGAAAGGTTCGTGAGCCTTTCACCTTAGTCTTTAAACCTTTTTAAACTTAGAGATACGGCACGTGGCTTTAGGAATATTTTCAAATGATAAAGGTTTTTTCTCAAACCTTGACCTTTAGCCACGGACCTTGTTTTTATAAAAACGAATATGGAGCGGGAGATGAAAATATTTTATGACCAAGCCGCACGGCCGATTAGTATCGGTAAGCTCAAGACATTGCTGCCCTTACACCTCCGACCTATCAACCTCGTAGTCTCCGAGGGGCCTTCAGGGACCTTGCGGTCCGGGATATCTTATCTTGAGGGGGGCTTCCCACTTAGATGCTTTCAGTGGTTATCCCTTCCGAACATAGCTACCCAGCTGTGCTCCTGGCGGAACAACTGGCACACCAGAGGTTCGTCCATCCCGGTCCTCTCGTACTAGGGACAGCTCCTCTCAAATATCCTACGCCCACGACAGATAGGGACCAAACTGTCTCACGACGTTTTAAACCCAGCTCACGTACCGCTTTAATTGGCGAACAGCCAAACCCTTGGGACCTGCTTCAGCCCCAGGATGCGAT
>Ga0078972_1001298_pt1 | contig 94809 bp, 70 predicted proteins | sample YelNatPaOPGAMG01_FD_67568 | JGI IMG/M metagenome (GOLD analysis project Ga0078972, IMG submission 67568) | Hot spring thermophilic microbial communities from Obsidian Pool, Yellowstone National Park, USA - OP-RAMG-01 (SPADES assembly) (version 2) | ecosystem: Environmental > Aquatic > Thermal... | reverse complement strand
TTGCCACCATCACCGGCAACCTGCTCGGCACTGGCAACCTTGTCAAAAACGGCGTTGGCACGCTTGTTCTCAACGGCGCCAACAGTTACACCGGCAATACCACCATCAACGCCGGCACCCTCCAACTGGGCGCGCCCGGTGTCCTGCCGTCGGCCACCGCCGTCACCATCGGCAACGGCACGCTCGACCTCAATAGTCAGGCTCAGACCATCAGCTCGCTCTCTGGCGACGGCAAAGTCACGTTGGGTTCTGCCACGCTCACGGTTGGCGACGCCAACAGCACCACCTACGGCGGTGTCATCAGCGGCTCCGGCGGTCTCACCAAAGTCGGCACCGGCACCCTGATGTTGACCAATGCCAGTACCTACACCGGCCCGACGACTATCAGCGCCGGCACTCTGAAACTTTCCTCGACCTCTCTCAGCCCAATCCCGCTCGGCCTCTACGAAGGTTCTCTCCCCGGCGCCTTCGATATCACCACACCCAATCCAATGACGGCTCTACAATGGACCACCGTCATGGCCAATACCAACGCCAAACCACCCTGGACCGACAACACCACCTGGGTGTATACCGGTTACCTCTTCAACTTCGCCCCGACCAACGTTACCTGGACCTTCGCGGGAAGCATTGATGACAACGAACGTCTTGTCATTGACGGCGTCGTTGTATTCAGTGATACCACCTACAATACTCCTGACAAAGGCACCATTACTCTCGCCCCTGGCGCACACACTTTTGAGTACCGCCTCGGCAACGGCACCGGTGGCGCTGGTCTTGTCGTGACATCGTGGTGGACCACCAACGCTTTCGGATTCGGGTATGATCCGCAGGGGCGCGATGCTACCGTCATGTCCTTCTATCAACCATTGAGCGGCAACAGTTCCCTCATCCTGCCGTCGGTCACCGCGGTTTCTATTGCCAACGGCGCCACCCTTGACCTCAATGGCGCCGCCCAGGTGATCGGTTCTCTCTCCGGTGCCAGCGGCAGCATCGTCACCAATAGCGCCGCCTCCACCGCCTGGCTGTTCGTCAACCTTACCGGCACCAATACCACCTTCAACGGCAACATCCAGGACAATGGCGCCAGCAACGCCATTGGTTTCGTGGTGGCTGGCAACGGCGTTCAGACTCTCGCCGGGACCAACACCTACAGCGGCAGCACCATAATCGCCGGCGGCACTCTCCGCTTCGCCACTACCAGTGCCTTGCCTGCTACCGGCAGCATCAGCGTGGCTGGCGGTGGCGCGGTCGCCTTCGATTGGAGCGGTGTCCAGAACATCCTTACCACCCGCGTTTCCACCACCTCCGGCGGTGCTATTGCCCTCACGACGGTCAATGCCTCGGAAAATCTCGATTTCACCGGTTACACCAACCTGTTCCTCGGCGCGGCTGACAACATCACCTATACCGGTACCCTCACGCCGGTTGGCGTGGCCAACCTCTACAGCGCCATCAACACCAACCTCTACCGTCTCGGTGGTGGTTCCGGTGTCCTGACCTACCCCACGGCTCTCATCAACCCCTACAGCCTCACCATTGGAGGCGCCGTCAAACTGGGCACTGCCAACGCCATTACCGGGCCGTTGACCGTCAACAACGGCGCCGTTCTCGATGTGAACGGCAACGATCAGACCGCAGCCGCCATCATCGCCTACGGCGTCATCACCAACACCAGCGGCACCTTTGCCACGCTCACGGCCGGGCAGGATGCGGTCGGTTCCGTCCATTCGCTGAACACGCCGCAATGGACCAACACCGCCTCCATCGGCGGCGCCATCAACCTCGTCAAACAGGGCAGCGGCATGCAGACCCTCACCACGCCCAATACCTACACCGGTGCCACCACCATCAACGGCGGCACTCTCAACCTCAACTTCGGCCTCGCCACCGTCACCAACAACATTCTGCCGACCACCACGGCATTGAACCTCGGTGGCGGCACGTTCCTGATCACCGGGCGCGCCGGCGTGACTAACAATCAGACCATCGGCAACATCACCATTGCCAATGGTGCCAACGCCATCCAGTTGACCTCCGCCACCACCGGCGGCGTCAACCTCGTCTTCGGCACGCTCACCCGCAACCCGTACAGCGTCGTCAACTTTGTCCTCCCCGGCACCGGCACCGTCACCACCACCAGTGCTGTGATCAACAACGGCATCATCGGTCCATGGGCGCTTGTCAATGGCAATGACTGGGCCACTACCAACGCCAGCGGCAACATCGTTGCCTACACCGGTTACACCACCAACACATGGCAGAGCGGATACAACACCGTAATTGCCGCCACCAACAGCGTGACCAACGCCGTTACCTACAGCTTGCGCTTCGCCAGCAGTACCGGCTACCCGGTTACACTCTACGGCACCAACGTCATTCAAAGCGGCGGCGTCCTCTTTGCCGGCACCAGTGGTTACTCCATCCTTGCCGGTACCGGTGCCCTGACCTCGGCCACGGGCGAGTTGTTGATCATTGATAATCATACCGGCACCGACCGCAAAAACGGTAGTACCTCGCAGATTCAAGCCTCCCTCATTGACTACGGATCAACCACTGTCTCCGTCACCTATGCCAGCACCGCGGCCAACTCGCTGAACCTGCTCAGCCAAAGCTCGGCCAGCCAGGCTGAAGTTTCCCTCACAGGCACCAACACCTACAGCGGTGCCACCTACTTCTCCGCCGGCGCGGTGGGGATCGCTGGTGACTACAACCTTGGCGCCTCTAATGCCCCGATTATCGTACTCAGCGGTTACAACGCCATTCGCGCCAACAACGCTGTTACTCTCAACGCCAGTCGCAGCATCATCCTCTCCAACAACGCCGTCCTCATGTTGGCTCCCAATGCCGGGTCGCTCACCACCGGCGCCATAACCGTCAACGGCGTCATCAGCGGCAATGGCTACATTGTCACACCGCCGGGCCAGGATTCGTTGCTCATCCTCAACGGCTCCAACACCTGGAGCGGCGTCCTCGAAGTCGAAGGTAACGTCCGCGCCCAGGACGGTGTCGGTCTCTCCCCCAACGCCAATCTCAAGCTTGGCGACAACGGTCAGCGCGGCATGCTCGAAACCTACGGCACGTTCACCCGCTCGCTTGGCGCTGGTCCCGGTCAGGTCCAGTGGAACGCCAACAACGGTTACATCGGCGGCTACAACAACGGCGGGTTCGCCGCGGTCGGCGGCTCGCTCACCATCAACCTCGGCGGCGCAGGTGCCCCGGTCACATGGAACACCAATTCCGGTGCCATCGGTCAGTTCGTGTACGGCCAACTCTGCCTCCAGGACATCAATTCCGACAATCCATTGTACTGGCTGAACCCGATTGATTTCGCCAACGGCATCCGCGTCATTTCCGTGCTGGCCAATCTCTACAGCAACGCCCCCGCCGTCATCCCCGTGCCGCTCAACAACGGCACCCTCAACAAAGCCTACGGCGGCCTGCTCTGGCTCACAGCCACCAACAACCTCGCCGGCATCCAGATCACCGGCGGCGTCCTCCGCGGCCAATACGGCGTCGGCATTAACAGCAACGCCAACATCAATATCACCGGTGGCGCATGGGAATCGGCGGGCGTCATCAACAACACTGTCGGCGGCCAGTCCGGCCAGATTCAGATTACCAGCGGCACCAGTGGATTCAGCGCCTACGGCGCGCCGCTCACCATCAACCTCGGCGGCGGCGCCACCCTGGTGTGGCAGGCCGACAACTATTTCAATCCGGGCGCCTTGTTGTTGCAGGAAGTCACTGCCAACACCAACCTGACCTTTGCCAACAACATTGACCTCGCCGGCGGCCTGCGCACCATCCAGGTCAACAACACCAATGCCAGTCTCGCCCCTGTGATCACCGGCGTCATCTCCAGCACCGGCGCCGGTACCCTCACCAAGAGCGGCTCAGGTGTGCTGGTATTGACCGCCACCAACACCTACGGCAACACCATCATCAGCGGTGGCACGCTCCGCGCCGAACTCGGCGTCGGCCTGCCCACCAATGGCCTAATCTCTCTCAATGGCGGCGTTTGGGAAACGGCCAACAATATCACCCTCGGTGCCGGCACCAACGCCGGTCAGATCGCTCTCATTGGCGGTGCCAGCGGTTTCAACGCCGTCAACAACCCGATCACCATCAACCTCGGCGGCGGCCCGTTGCTCTGGGGCACCAACTACTTCAACCCCACCACCCTGATCTTCAACAACGGCCTCACACCGAACCAGACCGACATCACCGTTGTCACCACCATTGACCTCAACGGCAACAAACCCACCATCCAGGTTGGCGCTGGTACCGTCACATTGGCTGCCGGCATGACCAACAGCACGCCGTTTAGCTCCTCCAGCGGCGGGATTGGCGGATTCATCAAGACCGGTACGGGCACGCTTGTCCTCAGCAACACGGGCACTCTCCTCGTCAACGCCAACTACGGAATCACTGTCAAACAAGGAACCCTCTTGTTGGCCAGTGGACAGATTCAAAGCCAGGGCGGCACCGCTAACAACAACGATGTCATCGGCGATGCGGCTGGTGACTTCGGCACAATGACCATCGCCGGCAACAGCTACTACTATCGCGGCAACGCCGGCCTCTACATTGGCAATACCGCCGGCAGCAAGGGCGTGTTCAATATTCAGGACAATGCCACGTACCAGACCGTGTATCGGACGACCTTGGCCAGCAACAGTGGATCAACTGGTATTATCTATCAAACCGGCGGCACTGTTTTGGCCGGCAACGACACCTACGTTGGTAATTCCGGTCTTGGCCTGTACTATCAATACGCCGGTACCACCAACAACAATACTGGTGGTTGGTTTTACATCGGCATGAACAACGGCGCGGTCGGCGCCTACTATCAACTGGGTGGAGCGGCGATCGGCTCCAGCGAGTTCCACGTCGGTCAAAACGCCGGTGCCTACGGGTTCTACCAGATGAACGAAGGCAGCAGTATGACACGCGGAAGCTGGGAACAGATCGGTTTGGCCGGTCTTGGCGTCTTCTACCAACTCGGCGGCACCAACACCAGTACCTCCGGGAACGGCTTGGTAACGGCCAACGGCGCCGGCACGGGCATTGTCTATGTTGCGGGCGGTGTGGTCAACAGCATGGGGCAATGGGGGATCGGCTGGAGCAGCACCGGACGCAGCGAAGTCACCATTACCAATGCCAGCGTCCTCATTGTCAATACCAACGTCCAGTTCAACCAATCCGGCAGCACGACCAATACTCTGAATCTCAACAACGGCGCCCTCCTTCAGGCCAACCGGATCTACAAGAACATCTCCGCCGGCTACAGTGTCATCAACTTCAACGGTGGCACCTTCCGAGCGGCCAGCAACAACGTGACCATTCTCGGCAACGGTTCCATCGGCGCCACCGGTGCTGTGGACGCCGCCTACATCTGGAGCGGTGGTGCCAACATTGACAGCTCCAACTTCACCGTGACCGTTTCCCAGAACCTCCTCGCTCCGACCGGCAACGGCGTGACCGGCATTACTCTCGGCAGCCCGATCAGCGGTTATGTGGGCGCGCCCTACGTCGCCATCACCGGCGGCGGTGGCACCGGCGCGACTGCCGTGGCGTTGTTCGATTACGTTACCGGCTCCGTCACCGGCATCGTCATCACCAGCGCGGGTGTCGGCTACACCAGCGCGCCAACCGTTACTCTTATTGGCGGCGGCAGCACCAACGTCAGCCTCGGCACCGCCAGCATCGGCGCCAACGCCAGCGGCGCCCTTACCAAACTCGGTGCTGGTACCCTCATCCTCAGTGGCACCAACACCTACACCGGCGGCACCTACGTCAACAACGGCGACCTCTGGCTCGCCATCACCAACGCCATCCCCGCGTTGAACTCGGTCACCATCAATAGCGGTGGCGCTCTTGTTATCACAGGCGCGTACAACACCATCGCCGGTTGGCTGGCCAGCGGCTACATCACCACCAACTCTACCGGCGCCATTGCCCTGGTTGCCAATAGCGCCGAGAACTTCACACCGGGCAGCTACGCTACCCTGTCCCTCGGCGCGGCTGTCGGCAGCAGCGTCACCTACAGTGGCAGCATCACCCCGCCCGCCTCGACCTACTACATTGGTGGCGGCGGCGGTACCATCACCTTCGCCAATGCCAATGCACTCACCGGCGCAGCCAACGTCGTGGTCGGCAACGGCGGCGGCGGCATGGTCATCCTCAGCAGTTCCAACAGCTACACGGGCGGCACGCTCATCAATGCCGGTTCCCTGGTGGTGACCGGTGCGGCTGCGTGGTTCGGCAACACCGGTGTCATCACCAACAACGGCATCCTTGTGTTCAACAACACCGACACCGCCGTGATCGGTCAGGATATTAGCGGCATCGGCGGCATCGTGAAGACCAACAGTGGCACCGTTACCCTCAGCGGCAACAACAGCTACACCGGCAGCATCAGCCTGTTCGGCACCACCGGTGGCGTTCTGCGCGTCCTCGGCACCAGCGCCCTGGGCAATCCCACCAGCATCACCGTCACCGGCGGCGCCACGCTTCAACTCTCCAATGTCACCGTTAACGCCCCCATCACGCTGGGCGGCGGTGGCGGAGCAGCGGGATTCAACAGCGCTCTCATTGCCCCGATGGGTGGTGGTGTCAGTACCCTCAACGGTCAAATCACCTTGACCGGCACTAGCAACATCAAGATCACCGGCACCGGTGCCACGGCCGGCACCCAGCTCATCATCAGTGGCGGCATTATCGGGACCAACGGTAACTACGGAATTGCTCTCTACGATGACATCGGAGGCACAGGTATCACCATCCAGACAACTCCGATCAACCTCGGCACCGGCGGGTTAACGGGGCACGGTTTGAACATCAATGTTGCCAGCAATATTGTCGGCAAACTACAGGTGGATTGGGCTGGTCGTGTCCAACTGGGCGTGGACAACGCGTTCCTCGGCACTCCAGTTCTGCAGATGGGCAATACCAGCACGGACGCCGGTACAACGCTCGATCTCAACGGACACAACATGGCGGTCAGCAGCATCAGCGCCTACGGTTCAACGACCCCGTCCAACCAGGCAATTACCAGCGCCACGGCTGCCATCCTTACCATAACCAATACCGATCTCAGCACTTACAACGGCAAACTCACTGGCGCCGGACTCGGCCTCACCAAGCTCGGCAGTGGCACGTTGAGCCTCGGCGGTATCAACACCCACGGGGGTGACACATTGATGCAGGAAGGCACGCTGGTGTTGAGCAACCGGTTCGCTCTCCAAAACAGCACGCTCAACTACACCGGCGGCACCGTTGAGTTCGGCCTCGGCATCGGCGCTGTCACTCTTGGCGGTCTTGCCGGAAGCGCGAATCTTGCCCTGACCAACTCTGGCAGCGGTATCGCTGTCACGGTTGGCAACAACAACGCCAACGTTCTCTACAGCGGCATCCTCAGTGGCAGCGGCTCGCTCACCAAGGTTGGCGCCGGTAATCAAATCCTCACCGGCACCAACATCTACACCGGTCTCACCACCATCAATGCCGGCACGCTCACCATTAACGGCGCAATTCTCAATAGCCCCGTCACGGTCAATAACGGTGGCGCCCTTGCCGGTACCGGTTTCATTGCCGGCACCGTTACCATCAACAACGGTGGCGCCCTCAGCGCCGGTAACAGTCCGGGCACGCTGACCGTTGGCAATCTCTCGTTGACCGACGGCGTCCAACTCGTCTTTGAACTCGGCACGGTCAGCGACCTTGTCGTGGTGACCAACATGCTGAGCTTCACCGGCATGGAGACCAACTGGTTTGTTCTCAGCGCTGCCAGCGGGTTTGGCGCCGGCACCTACACGTTATTTGACGCGCTCAGCTACGGCAGTTCGACGTTGGGCAACGGCACCAACTTTGACAACATTGCCGGGACCGGTCTGTCCGGTTATCTCTGGCTGGATCCCGATAATCAAGATGTGAAACTGACGGTTGTCCCCGAACCGAGCGCCGGTGTGCTGGTCGGTATGGGACTGCTCGCCCTGTTGGCGGTCCGCCGCTGGCGCCGCCAAAACTAAAGCGCGGGCGGTTTATCGCCATGTTTGCGAACGCCAAACGGTTGTCGCAACAAGCGTGTAACACAACGAGGCTGGTCATCAGAGTGACGCAATCGTTTTGATTTTCCCCTCATTACGACGGGCAGGCTGGAAGCTCCTCCTCCGAAAGCGGTCTCTTGGTGGCTGCTGTTTGTTTTGCGTTTGCCGCGTCATGCACAACGGCTTGAACTGACTCCGCGACAGATGAGATGTGTCGGTTCGACGTTTGCGGATTGTTTTGCGGGTTGGCGCCGAGCGTGTTTGTCGTTCGATCCCGAAACTGTTCGCGTTGTTTTACTGGCAGAGCCGGTGAGCGTGGCACGAGTGGGTTGGCGGCGCGGTTAGCGGCGGTAGGCGCGCGGGGTGCAGCCGATATGTCGGTGAAAGACGTTGGCGAAGTATTGGCTGGAAGAGAAGCCGCAATCCATGGCGATCTCGGTAATGGATCGCGTCGGGTCCTTGCGCAATGCCCGGCAAGCGGCTTGGAGACGGAGGTGGGTCAGGTACTCAATCGGTGCCATGTTGGTCAGTTTTTTGCAGTGATGGACAAAACTGGTCGGACCGACCGCGCAACGTTCGGCCATGGCCGTGAGTGTCCACGGTTCAGCGATGTTTCCTGCCAATTCGTTCAGGAACAATTCAATGCTTCGTCGCCGGCTGCTGAGGGAGCGGCGGACCGGTACGCGCCGTCCGCGAAACAGGTCCAGGAGTTGGAGGAACAAGTCGTTGATGGTGACGGCGAGTTTGGAGATGTGGTTGTCATGGACAGCCTGGCAGATGGCCTGGAAACAGTGGCGCAGTTCCGAGGGAGTGTTCCAAAGTGGTTGTTCGTTGCCGCGCAGGTAGCGCGTCAATGTCGCCAGATCGCCGGGGGTTAGCACCAACCACGAGGGCCATTGCCAGCTTTGGTGCGGGTGGCGGACACCGACGTCGAGGATCAACCAGGCGAGTCGCCCCGGTCCGATGTGCGGGTTGCCGAGTTGGTGGGGTTGCCACGGGCGGGTGATGAGAAGCTGGTCGGGTTGCATGACGGCGCGGCGGCGTTCCACGCGCAGCGGCATCCGTCCGCTTTCGAGAAATGTCAGTTCGATGCCTTCGTTGCGATGCAGAGGGAGTCCCCAGTTTTGCGGGCCGCGCGCGTCCCAGAATCCGACGCTGCGCACGCCGGGCAGGGCCTGGGACGGCAGGCGTCGGCCCGGATAGGTGCCGCGGGCCAGTGCTTCGAGTCGGACGGATCCGTGGCGGACGGCTTCCACCAGCGGGCGACAGGTGTCGGCCCGGTGGGTCTGGCCGCGTTCGCGGAAAAGGATGGGGCGCTGACTCACGACTTGTAAAATCCTTCAATTGAAAGGAAGCGCAAGCGTTTCGTCTGACTGGTAGCGTATTCTGCCATCATGAACAAGTCTCGAATCTTCATCGGTATCAACATGGAATTTGTTCGCCACGCGGACAAGAGCTTCGAGTGGGGCGTTCGAAAGGCCGCTGCGCTCGGTTACGAATATGTCGAACCCATGGTTCACTGGGGGCGCGAGTTGCTGAGCGAGGCCGGTTACTTTCACAGTGTCTCAATGCTGGATGACCCCCTTCGCGTCAAACGTGCCTGCGACAGCGCCGGTGTGAAAATCTCCGGGCTTTCCGCGCACTCGCCGCTTACGAAACCGGAAATCGGCGTCGAATATCTCAAGCAGGCCGTCCGTTTTGCCGCCGAGTGCGGCGCGCCGGTGGTCAACACCGATGAAGGCCCGAAACAGCTGTGGACGAGCGAAGCGGAGGATTTCACGTTGATGAAATACACGCTGATGGAAGCGGCCAGAGTGGCCGAGCCGCGCGGTATCCTGATTGGCCTGGAGCCGCATCAGCAATACAGTCGCACGCCCGACGGGCTTGATCGGATCGCCAAGCTGGTGAAAAGCCCCGCCATCGGCATCAATTTCGATACCGGCAACAGTTATCTCGCCGGGCAGGACCCGTACAAATGGCTGGCGCGTGTTGCCAAACGACTCGTGCATCTGCACGCAAAAGACATTTCCATCCAGCAATCCAGTGTCGAGCGCGGCAAGGTGACGGGCACACCCGTCGGTTGTGCCTGTGGCGACGGTGTGATTGACTGGGCGCGCGTCATTCGGATCGTGCGTGACAAATGTCCGCGCCCGATTGTGTTCAGCGTCGAGTGCGGGACCATTGAACAGGCCGAACGCAGTATCAACCATCTCAGGAGATTGTTATGAGCACCACCCGTCGCGTCTTCATCAAGACCACCGCCGCCGCCGCGTTGGCCGGGCTGGCGTTGCCGCGCATCCTCGAGGCCGCCGAGCCGCCTGCCGTCGTATCGGGGCGCAATCTCAACAGCCGGCTCGGCATCGGGTTTATCGGCACGGGCGGACGCGCCGGCGGGCACATGGGGATGTTGAAATACCTGAAGGAGACCGAGAAGTTGCCGATTGAGTTTGTGGCCGTTTGCGACATCTATCGGCCGCGTCTGGAACAGGCCCAGAAACGTCTCAATGCTCCACGGGCCTGGATGGATTACCGTGAGTTGCTGGCCGACAAGGGAGTGGACATGGTGTGCATTGCCACGCCGGATCATCATCACGGGTATCAGGCCATCGCGGCGCTTCAGGCGGGTAAGCATGTTTATTGCGAGAAACCGGTCACTCACTGGCGTCAGTTCGAGTTGACGAAACGACTCGCCGATGTGGCGGCAAAATCGCCCTGCGCATTCCAGCTCGGCACGCAGGCCATGAGCGACAGCGCCTGGCATCAGATGAAAAAACTGGTGAAAGAAGGGTTGATCGGACAACCGCTTTTTGGCGAGACCGGTTTTTTCCGCATTGGCGACTGGGGCGAGCGCGGGATGCACGTGGACGATCCGAATGCCAGGCCCGGCAAAGACCTCGACTGGGAGGCGTTTCAGGGCGATGCTCCCCGCCGCAGGTTCAGCGTGGACCGGTTTTTCCGCTGGCGTCTGTTTGAGGAGTACGCGGGCGGCCCGGTCACGGACCTGTATCCGCACTGTCTCACGCAGGTGGTGGACATCCTCGGCGTCGGGTTCCCGTCGGAGGTCGTGGCTGTCGGCGGCATCCACCGTTACCGCTATGAACTGCGCAGTGTGCCCGACACGTTCAACCTGCTGGCACAATACCCGGAAAAAGTGACCATCAGCGTTCTTGGTACGCAGGCTAATGATTACAATGCCACGCCCTTGCGCGGCGCAGGACAGCGTTGCCCCGTTATCCGTGGCTGGGAAGGATCACTCTCGATTGATGCCAACAACAAAGAGATCGTTTTCACACCAATCAAGGAAAAGGGCGCCAAAGCGCCGCAACGGATTCCGATTGAGCGACCCGAAAACAACATCGAACACTGGAAAAACCTCATCGAATGTGCCCAGCAAGGCCGAAAAGATACCTGGAGCCCGATGGACCTCGCATTCCGCACGCAAACCGTTCTCCAGATGGCCATGCGCGCCCACCGCGAAGGCGTGACCGTAAAGTTCGATGCGCGCCACTGTCGGATCCTCACATGAAACCTCTGTTCCTTGCCGCCGTCATCCTGACGACAACACTCCGCATCGGCGAGTGCGGTCCGTCGTTTGTGCTGACGGCCAACGGCAAACGTGCGCTCGCCTATCAGGGCAGCGACACGGCGTTCAAACCATACGTGGCCCAGCTCTACTCGCCCGGCGGGGTCCAGGTCCTGCGCGATGCACCGTCTGATCACCTCCATCATCACGGTCTGATGTTCGCGCTGGGTGCCAACGGCGTGGATTTCTGGGCGGAAACACCGAAGTGTGGACGCCAACTTATCCGCGACATGACGACAGGGCGCTCCGAATTATTGCAGACACTCGACTGGGTTGCCCCCGACCAAACGGTCATCCTCAGTGAAACACGCCGTATCATCGTTCACGAGGGCGCCGATTTGCCGGCAACACTGGTGACATGGCAGAGTCGTCTCGTCCCCCAAAACGAAGTCAAACTGACCGGAAGCCACTATTTCGGACTCGGCATGAGATTTGTCGCCGAAATGGACCGGATCGGCACGTTCCTCAACGCCGCCAACGCCACCGGCGAGGTGGTGCGCGGCGACGAACGGCTCGTGGCGGCCACATGGTGCGCCTACCGCGCTCCGAATGCGACCGTCGCCGTCTTCGATCACCCGTCTAACCCGCGCCATCCTGCTCGGATGTTCACAATGGCCGCGCCATTTGCCTATCTGTCCGCGACACTTAACCTGTGGAAAGACCCGTTCACATTGAAAGAACCACTCGAACTTCGCTACGGCATCGCCGTCTGGGACGGCCAGCCCGATGCCGCGCAGATCGAGGCATTGTACCGTCGCTGGCTCGACCAGCCCATCCGCGTCCTGATTCTGAGCGGACAAAACAACCACAACTGGCAAAAAACCACGCCCAAACTGAGGGCAATCCTCGAAACCGATGGACGGTTCATGGCGGACGTGACCGAACAACCCGAACAGTGCGACGCCGCGACGTTGGCCCGCTACGATGTCGTGCTCAGCAACTGGAACACCTGGGGCAAACCCGCCGGCACCAACCGCCCCACGGTTCTTCTCGATTTCGTCCGCGCCGGCAAAGGTTTTGTCGCTGTCCACGCCGGTAGCTCCTCGTTCTACGATTGCCCGGAATACCAACAATTGGCGGGCGCCTCGTGGAAACTCGGCCAGACCAACCACGGCCAGCAACACACCTTCACTGTCAAGCCCGTCACCACGCACCCCATCACCGACGGGTTGAAACCGTTCACCACCACCGACGAACTCTGGCGCAACCCCAGCCTCGCGCCCGGTGCCACCGTTCTTGCCACTGCCGACAACGAACTGGTCGCGCTGGCGACACACTTCGGTCAGGGACGCGGGTTCACCCTGTTGCTTGGTCACGATGTATCGAACATGGACAACCCCGGTTTCCAGTCGTTGCTGATTCGCGGCATCGAATGGGCTGCCACCGGTCGTGTGACCCAACCGGCCGCCGACCCCCTGCTGAAGGCGGTTGCCGCCTACCGATACGGCAACAGCCGCGCAGCGTTGCTCGAAGTGTCGCGCGCCGCGCAAAACGCCCCCACTGAATGGGCGCCAAAACTGGTCGAATTGTTGGCGGCCGAAACCACATCGCTCGACGGCAAGAAATTTGTGTGCGAACAACTCGGTTTGATCGGCACCGTCGCGGAGGCGCCCGCGCTGGAGAAATGGCTGGGTCATCCCGACCTCGGATTTTTCGCGCGCGCCGCGCTGGAGCGAATTCGCGGCGAGACATCAAAAATCGCGCCGCCAACCCGATTGGCCGAACTCATCGAGCAGATGTCGAAAAACCACGACCGGCTGCTGGAAAGCCTGGACAGCGCCGACAAGTTGACCCGCGAGGCGGCCTTGCGCGCCGCGCGCGACACGAAAGACCCGCAATTATTGCGAGCGATTGCGCAACGACCCAATCTCTCCCCGCCTCTCATCCAGTTGTTGGCCGGTGAGCCGTCGGCTTTGCCTGCTGTCACAAAAGCCGTCGCCAGCGACGATGCGGCAGTGCGTCAGGCCGCCATTATCGCGCTCGGCGCCATCGGCAACGCTTCCTCCGTGCCGGTTCTTGTCGGGCTGCTGGAACGCGCCGACAAACAGGAGCGTCGTCTCATTAGCGACGCGCTGGCACGATTGCGTGGTGACGGTGTTGACGTTGCGCTGGCGAAAGCCGCCCAGCCGGAAACCATTCGCGCGTTGGTCTCCCGCAACGCAAAGTCCACCGTGCCCGCTCTGTTGGCGCTAGCGAAAAACGGCAACCGCGAAGCCATTGCTGCGCTGGGCAGACTGGCCGACGACCCGGCGCCGTTGATCCCGTTGCTCGACAAGGAGGGGGTCGAATCGGCGGTGGTCGCCATCTGCCGACGGACCGGCGACATCCAACCGTTGATCGCCGCGGCAAACGGGCCACAACGCGCGTTTGTTCTGCCCGTGCTCGGCGCGCTCGGCGGCGAGCGGGCACTGGCGGCGTTGCGCGCCGCGCTCAAAAGCGACGATGCCGAGGCGAAACTGGCTGCGGTGCGGGCCTTGTTGAACTGGGACACGGCGGCCCCGTTGCCGGATCTGCAGGAGGTGCTCGCCACCGCGACCGACCCGAAACTGAAGGCGTTGGCTGAACGCGCCGTGAGCCGTCTGGAAATGATCGGGTTTGATGTCAAAGGCCGCAAAAACCTTGCGCTCGGCGCGACAGCGACCAACCCCGACGGCCTGAAACCGGACGGACAGGGTGGGCCGCCATCGGCGGCGATTGATGGCGATCCCAAGACGTATTGGGATGAAGTGGATGGCCAGCCGTTGTATCAGTTGCGCGTGCAACTGAAACAACCGGCCACGGTGTGCGCCATTCGGATCAGCGGCTGGCGACACCACAATCATGCGCCGAAAGATTTCGAGGTGCTTTGCGACGACCGAGTGCTGAAATCGGTCACAAACGCCCAATACCAAGACAACCAGTTGTTGGTGGTGTTGCCCCCGACCCGGTGCGCGACGATTCAGTTGAACATCACCGGCTATTACCCCAAAAGCCCCGCCATTCGTGAACTGGAAATTTACGGAAAGGATTGAGACCATGAAATCCAGTCGCCGCCAGTTTTTGAAGACGAGCGCCACGCTGGTTGCTCCCATGATCCTGCCCGCCCGCATCCTGTTCGGAGCAAACACTCCCAGCCATCGTGTCACCACTGGCCACATCGGCGTTGGCGGACAAGGTGGGGGATTGTTGGGAGGATTTCTTGGTGTCGAGAACTGCCAGGTATTGGCCGTGTGCGACCCACTCAAGGATCGCCGCGAAGCGCGCGCCGAGCAGGTCAACAAACACTACGGCGGCGCCGTCTGCCGTGCCTACAACGATTTCCGCGAACTGCTCGTGCGCGACGACATTGACGCCGTGGTCATCGCTACGCCTGACCACTGGCACGTGCCGATCTCGCTGGCGGCCGTGCGTGCCGGCAAACATGTGTACTGCGAAAAACCACTCGGCCTCAGTATCGAACAAAACAAAGCCTTGCGGGCTGCCGTCCGCCAATACGGCGCGACATTCCAATACGGCACCCAACAACGTTCCTTCAATACGCATTGCGGTTTTGCTGCCGAACTGGTACGCAACGGCTACCTCGGCGAAATCAAAGCCATCCACGTCGTTGCTCCCAATGGCGCTCGCGGCGGCGACCCGACTCCGCAACCCGTGCCTGCCGGGTTGGATTACGACCTGTGGCTGGGACCTGCGCCCGTTACGCCGTACACACGGGACCGGGTGCTCGGCATCGGGCGCTGGCATATTTACGATTATGCGATTGGGTTCATTGCCGGCTGGGGCGCGCACCCGCTGGACATTGCCCACTGGGGGTACCCTCACATTCCGGTTGAGTATGAAGGCACCGGCGTCATCCCGACCGAAGGCCTGTTTGATACCGTGGTGGACTGGGATGTGAGAGGCCGTTATGCCAACGGCGCGGAGTTCACACTCAAACACGGCAGCGATCTCACGACGTTTGTCGGCACCGAAGGCTGGATTGCCGCCGGGCGCGGACGACACACGTTGGCTGCCGAACCGGCCTCATTGTTGAACGTGAAAATCAAACCGGAAGAGATTCACCTGTTGCAGGACAACGATCACTATGCCAACTTCATCCGTAGCGTTCTCGCCCGCAAAGATCCGGTCAGCAACATTGATTCGGCCGCGCAATCCGATTTCATGAGCCATCTCGGCGACATCTGTATCCGCACCGGTCGCAAGATCCGGTGGGACCCGGTCAGGGAAACCATTATCGGAGATGAAACCGCCGCCCGCATGATGCACCGTTCCATGCGCGAACCCTGGACACTGTGACGGGAACCTGCGCGGAGTGGGGGAAGGAGAGGGGCTGTTGGCAACAGGTTTTCATCGTGTTCATTCCGTTGGGCCGGTGCCGAAGGCGCGAAGGGGCGGTGATTTGGTCTTTTGCGCTTGCGACGTTGATGGGGAAAAGACAAAGTGCGTTTGTCTGTGGTGGATGTTGCCCATGTTTACCGTTACCGAAAACGAACGCGGCCAGCGGTTGGATCGGTTCCTGCAGATGCAGATGCCGGAACGCTCGCGGGCGTTCTTGCAGAAACTGATCGAGCAGGGGCGGGTCACCGTCAACGGCCAGCCATCGAAAGCCAGTTACAAGGTGCGTGTGGGCGATGGGGTCGAGGTGGAGATTCCGCCGCCGAGGCCGCTGGCGACACAGCCGGAAGCGATTCCGCTGGATGTGTTGTATGAGGATGAAGATCTGATCGTCGTCAACAAACCGGCGGGGATGGTGGTGCACCCGGCGGCGGGCAATTACGAGCATACGCTGGTCAATGCGTTGTTGCATCATTGTCGGGGACGGCTTTCCGGCATCGGAGGGGTGGAGCGACCGGGGATTGTTCATCGGCTCGACAAGGGGACGAGCGGGTGCATCGTGGTGGCCAAGAGCGACCTGGCGCATGACGGTCTGGTCAACCAGTTCAAGGCGCGGAAGGTGCGGAAGGTTTATTGGGCTGTTTGTTGGGGGACATTTGCGCGGCACAGTGGTCGGATTGAGACGGTGATCGGGCGCAGCGAGCATGATCGTCAGAAGATGTCGGCGCGGGTGAGCCGGGGACGGGCGGCGCTCAGTGAATATCGGGTGCTGAAGCAAATGGCGGCATTTGCGTTGGTGGAGGTGACGCCACACACGGGGCGGACACATCAGATTCGGGTTCACATGGCGCACATTGGGCATCCGCTGGTGGGAGATGCGGTGTACGGGCGTGCGCGGGCGTCGGAGATTGACGTTGACCGCCCGATGTTGCACGCCTACAAACTTGGTTTCACACATCCGCGCACGGGCAACTGGCTGGAGTTTGAGGCGCCGGTGCCGGAGGACATGGCGAATTTATGCAAGAGTTGAGACAGATTGTGGACGATACCATTCGGGTGTTGGAGGAGATGAAACGCGCGGGGGTGACACATGTGGAGGTGTCGAAAGAGACACTGGAAGCGCTGGAGCGGAAGCCGGTGTTGTGTTCGCGTCGGTTGGAGGCCGAGGTTTCCGTTGAGCTGCCCGGTGAGGCGACGACGGTTGGGCAGGGGCCGCGCGCTTCGCAAGCGATCACGGTGAGTGGCGATTGGACAGTGTTGGGGGCGGAGGTCAAAGACTGCCGGAAATGCGCGGAACTGGCTCGTACTCGCAAGAACATCGTGTTCGGCGTTGGCAATCGGCAGGCGGAGTTGATGTTTATCGGCGAGGCGCCGGGGGCGGACGAGGACGCGCAGGGCGAGCCGTTTGTGGGGCGGGCGGGACAGTTGCTGACAAAGATTATCGAAGCGATGGGGTTTCGGCGCGAGGAGGTTTATATCGCCAACGTGTTGAAGTGTCGGCCTCCGAACAATCGTCCTCCGTTGCCGGATGAGACGGTGAATTGTTTGCCGTATTTGGAACAGCAGATTGCGTTGATTCGTCCCAAGGTGATTGTGGCGTTGGGGGCAACGGCGTTGCGAGCGTTGTTGGATATTCAAATTGGGATCACCAAGATGCGCGGCAATTGGTACACCTATCGAGATATCCCCATCATGCCGACGTTTCATCCTGCCTATCTGCTGCGCAATCCGCCCGCCAAAAAAGAGGTTTGGGAGGACATGAAAGCGGTCGTTCGCAAGTTGGGACGGGAAGTGCCGAAGCCGAAGTCCTGATTGTCACAACAGGCTGGCCCAACGTTGGAACACGGTGGCGCCGATTTCCTGAAGCGGTTTCAGGTGATCATCGGCTTCGTCGAGAATCGCTTGGGCGTTCACGCCGGCCGCGTTCAACTCGTCAGCAAACGTGGTGGTCATCTCGGTGATCTGGGAACGGGTCATTTCCAAGTGAAACAACAGGCCGTAGGCGTGGAACCCATGTCGGAACGCCTGATGTTCGGTCATGACAGAGGAGGCCAGTGACACGGCGCTGCGCGGTAGCTCGAAGATGTCGCCGTGCCAGTGCAGCGCCATGAACGAAAACGGGAGATGATTGAAGAGAGTGTCGCGTCGGGCTTCGAACGGCAGGATGACCTTGTGCCATCCGATTTCCCGTTGTTCGCCAGGGTAAACCTTGGCGCCGAGAGCGGCGGCGAGCAACTGGCTGCCGAGACAGATGCCGAGAATCGGTTTGCTGGCACGCAAGGCGTCCTCAATCAGCCGAAGCTCGTCTTTCAGATACGGAAATCGCTCCTGTTCATACACACTTTGCGGGCCGCCCAGGATGATCAATCCGTCAGCGCCGGCCAGCGTCTTCGGCACCGGCTCGCCGTCGTAGGAACGAATGGTTTGGAGGGCGCAACCGCGAAGGGCATCGGCAATCAGACCGGGCGTCTCACATGGGGCGTGTTGGAGAACCAGAAGGGTGGGGGATGATTTTTTCATGACGGAGGAGAACCGGCTTGTTTTTCGTCGAGACGGCGGCAGGCTTCGAGGATGAGAGCCGACGGTGGCTCCAGGATGCTGAAAGCGGGCGCGTGTATTCCGGCGCGGAAGATGAACTGGCCGTCGGCGGCGCTGACCAGTTCGTAAAATGCCTCTTTGCCTTTGAGGCCGGTGGTGGTTTCGGCGTGGACGATTCGTCCGTTGGTGAAAAAGACTCGGCCAATGGGTTGGGCTTGGCGGTTCAGATCGAGAGCGCCGCTTTGAGTTTGGCTGACGAGGGTCTGCAGGAGGTTGATGAGGCTGAGGGTTGTCAGGTCGCCGACGAGATCGGCGGGGTTGAGTCGGTTCAGGTTGAGGTCGGTGATGGTCTGATCGCTTTTGGCTTTGTTGAGGCGGTTTTGGAGCCAGGCCTGAGCCTCCTGGCGTTCACCGTGAAACACGTAAAGGATAAACTTGCCGATCTGAATGGTGTCGCCATGCTTGAGAACGGTTTCTTTGACGGCGCGACCGCTGACGAGAGTGCCGTTGGCGCTGTCGCGGTCGGTCAACAGCGGGCCGTCTGCCGAAACGGTGATATGGGCGTGGACGCGGGAAACGGCGCCGTCATTGAGGATGATGTGATTGATGCCGGCACGACCGATCATCAGGGTCCGGTCGGGTGCCAACTCGTGCAGTGTGTTGTCGGGAGCGATGAGGAAAAATGTTTTCATACTGCGTCAGAATTTGAAGGTCCACTCGTGGGAAGCGTATCGTTCGCAGGCGAGCCGTCGGATGTCGGCGAACGGCAGCACATATAATGGCTCGTCGGCCTTCCAGGCCTGTTTCAAGGCGTTTTTGAGGACGAGGCGGGGCAGCTCCGCGTTGGTTAGAAACTCGCGGTGGCGTCGGTGTCGGCGATAGTCCGGCTCGCGCGACGGCATCGGGAGGATTCGTTCGACCAGTTCGATGTCGAAGTTCAACAGAAACGTGCCGTGAAACAGCAGACAATGTTTTTTTCGGCGCTGAGCATTGCCGGAGATTTTGAGGTCGCCGAGCGTGAGATCGCTGATGCCGCGGACAGCGAGCGTGTTGCCGAGGATGGGAAGCAGTGTGTCGCGGTGGCGTTGGAGGATGAAATGGTTGGTTTCCGTGACACCCGTCAGCGGGCCGGTGTCGGGAATGCGAAGGATCAGCGAGAAGTTCAGGCAGCCCGGTCCCTGCACGACGGAACCTCCGCCCGTGCATCGGCGACGGATGGGCAGGCCGGCTCGTTTGGCGTCGTCGAGATGAACCTCGGTGGCGGTTTTGTTGGAATAACCGAGCACGACGAAGGGGTGGGACGATTCCCAGAAACGGAGCACCTCGGTCTCAACACCCGTCTCGCACAGGTCCAACAACGCCTCGTCGCAGGCGAGGTTTTCCTCGGGGGTTGGCAATGTCAGGTCGAGGTATTTCACACAGTGTCAGTATAACCGGCATTTGTAATTTGGCCAGATTTGGATAACTTGCGCTCAAAGCCCATGAACTCGCTGAACACCCCCTACGTCAACACAATCCCCGCCGACCGCGAACCGCCGTATCCGGGCGACCGTGACCTGGAGCGGCGCATCAAAAGCTACATCCGCTGGAACGCGATGGCGATGGTCGTCAACGCCAATCGCGACCACCACGGCATCGGCGGCCATATCTCCAGTTACGCCTCCAGCGCCACGCTCTACGAAGTCGGGTTCAACCATTTCTTTCGCGCTCATGACATGGTTTTCATCCAGGGCCACACCGCGCCGGGTATCTACGCGCGCGCCTTTCTCGAAGGCCGTCTCAGTGAACGTCATCTTTACCATTTTCGCCGCGAACTCGCCGAGGGCGGCGGTCTCTCGTCGTACCCTCATCCGTACCTGATGCCGGAATTCTGGCAGTTCCCGACCGTCTCGATGGGGCTTGGCCCGATCCTTTCGATCTATCAGGCGCGATTCAATCGCTATCTCAAAGCGCGCGGTTTCCTTGCCGGCGATGAACCTCGGGTCTGGGCGTTTGTGGGCGACGGTGAGATTGACGAACCGGAAACGCTTGGCGCCATCACGCTGGCCTCGCGCGAGGAACTCGACAACCTCACCTGGATCGTCAACTGCAACCTCCAGCGGCTCGATGGTCCGGTGCGCGGCAACGGCAAAATCATCCAGGAACTCGAAGCCGCCTTCCGCGGCGCCGGTTGGAACGTCCTCAAAGTCATCTGGGGCAGCGAATGGGACCCGCTGCTGGCTGCCGACAAACACGGCCTGCTGGTCAAACGCATGGAAGAAGCCGTGGACGGCGACTACCAGAAATACGTCGTCGAACCGGGCAGCTACACCCGCCGCCATTTCTTCGGCAAATACCCCGAACTCTACGACATGGTCAATCATCTCACCGACGACCAGATTCGTCGCCTCGGCCGCGGCGGCCACGACCCAAAAAAAGTTTATGCCGCCTACAAAGCCGCCGTCGAACACAAGGGGCAACCCACCGTCATCCTCGCCAAAACCGTCAAGGGTTACGGACTCGGCGAAGCCGGCGAAGGCCGCAACATCACCCACCAACAAAAGAAGCTCAACGAAAAGGAACTCCGCGAATTTCGCGCCCGTTTCGGCATCCCGATCAGCGACGAGGTCATCGCCGAAACCCCGTTCTATCGCCCGCCCCCGGACAGCCCTGAAACCAAATACCTGCTTGCCCGCCGCCAGGCGCTCGGCGGATTCCTCCCCTCACGCCGTCCCAACGCCCCGCCGCTGGCAGTTCCGAAACGGGAACAATTCACCGAAACCCTCAAGGGCAGCGGTCATCTCGAAATGTCCACCACCATGGCGTTTGTGCGCCTGCTCAGCCAGTTGCTTCGTGACCCGCAGGTCGGCAAACGCATCGTACCGATCATCCCCGACGAGGCGCGCACCTTTGGCATGGACGCGCTGTTCCGCGACTACGGCATCTACGCCTGCAAAGGCCAGCTCTACGAGCCGGTGGACCGGGCCTCGCTGTTGTACTACCGCGAAACCAGGGATGGACAGATCCTCGAAGAAGGCATTACCGAAGCGGGCGCGATGAGCTCCTGGATTGCCGCCGCTACCGCCTACTCCAGTCACGGCGTGCCGATGATCCCGTTTTACATCTACTACTCCATGTTTGGCCCCCAACGCGTCGGCGACCTCTTCTGGCTGGCTGGAGACATTCGAGCGCGCGGTTTCCTCTGCGGCGCCACGGCCGGACGCACCACACTCAATGGCGAGGGACTCCAACACCAGGACGGCCACAGCCTCCTGCTGGCCAGCACCATCCCGACCTTGCTCGCCTACGAACCGGCGTTCGGTTATGAAATCGCCGTTATCCTTCAAGACGGTATGCGGCGCATGTACGAGCAGGGCGAGGACATCTTCTACTATCTTGCCCTCCACAACGAAAATTATCCCATGCCCGCCATGCCGGACGGCGTCGAGGAAGGCATCCTCAAGGGCCTCTATAAATTCCGCTCCGGCCCCGACGGCGGAAAATACAAGGCACAGATTTTCGGCAGTGGCCCGATCCTGCGCGAGGCATTGCGCGCCCAACAAATCCTTGCCGACCGCTACGACGTCAGCGCCGATGTCTGGAGCGTCACCAACTACAAACACCTCCGCGCCGACGCTCTCGCCTGCCGCCGTTGGAACATGCTCCACCCCACCGAACCGCCCCGCCGCTCCTATCTCGAAACCATCCTCGAAAATCAGACCGGCCCGTTCATCGCCGTCAGCGACAACATCAAAATGGTTCCCGACCAAATCGCCCCGTGGATTCCCGGCGGCCTCACCACACTCGGCACCGACGGATTTGGCCGCAGCGACACCCGCCCGGCGCTCCGCCGCTTTTTCGAGGTGGACGCCGAGTGCATCGTCATTGCCACGCTCGGCGCGCTCGACAAAAAACGCGCGGCACAGGCAATCGGCGATCTCGGCGTGGATCCCGAAAAACCGTTTCCCCAGGTGGTCTGACGCCGGTCTTGATTTCCGACGAGCCGCTGTCTAGGCTGCGCTCCCAAACGGAGAGGTCAGCCATGAAACGAATCGGTTTCGACAACGAAAAATACCTGCGCGAACAAACCGCCGCCATCCTGGAGCGCGCCCGACAGTTTTCCAATAAACTCTACCTCGAATTTGGCGGCAAAATCGTCTTCGACATGCACGCTGCCCGTGTGTTGCCGGGGTTCGACCCCAACGTCAAAATGCGCCTGCTCCAACAGCTCAAGGACCGCGCCGACATTATTGTCTGCATTCACGCCGGCGACATCGAGCGCAAAAAAGTTCGCGCCGACTTCGGTATCACCTACGACGTGGACGCTCTCAAACTCATTGATGACCTGCGCGAATGGGGTATCCACGTCGCTGGCGTGGTTATCACCCGCTTTCAAAACCAGTCCGCCGCCCGCATCTTCAAAAACAAACTCGAGCGCCGCGGCATGCCCGTCTATCTCCACTACCCCATCGCCGGCTACCCGACCAACGTGGACCTGATCGCCAGCGACGAAGGATATGGTCGCAACGACTACATCCCCACCACCAAACCCATCGTTGTCGTCACCGCCCCCGGCCCCGGCAGCGGCAAACTCTCCACCTGCCTTTCCCAACTTTACCACGACCATAAACGCGGTATCGCCTCCGGCTACGCCAAATTCGAGACATTCCCCATCTGGAATCTCCCTCTCAAACACCCGGTCAACATCGCCTACGAAGCCGCCACGGCCGACCTGAAAGATTTCAACCTCATTGACCCGCACCACCTGGATGCCTACGGCCAAACCGCCATCAACTACAACCGCGACGTTGAACTGTTTCCCATCCTCAAACGCCTCCTCGAACGCATTACCGGCGCCAAATCACCCTATAACTCGCCGACCGACATGGGCGTCAACAAGGCCGGCTTCGGCATTGTGGACGACGAGGCCGTGCGCGACGCCGCCAAACAGGAGGTCATCCGCCGCTATTTCCGCTGCCAATACGAATACGCCGTCGGCTTCACCGACCGCGAACCCGTGGACCGCGTTGCCGTATTACTCGAACAACTCGGTGTCAAACCCGAAGACCGTTCCACGGTTGGCCCCGCCCACGAAGCGGCCCGCCAGGCTCAGGCCGAAGGTAAGGGTAACGAAGGGGTCTATTGCGGCGCAGCCATCGAACTGCGCGACGGTACCATCGTCACCGGCGCCAACTCTCCCCTCATGCATGCCGCCTCCAGCCTCATCCTCAACGCCACCAAAACCCTTGCCGAAATCCCACACAAAATGCCGTTGCTACCCCCTGCCATCATCGAATCCATTGCCAACCTCAAAAAACAGGTTCTCAACGCCCGCACCGTCAGCCTCGACCTCGACGAAACACTCATTGCCCTCAGCATCAGCGCTGCCACCAACCCCGCTGCGCAAATGGCCATGGGTAAACTCCAGGAACTCGAAGGTTGCGAGGTCCACCTGACCCACATCCCGACGCCGGGCGACGAAGCAGGCTTGCGCCGTCTTGGCGTCCATTTGACCACCGAACCGCAGTTTGCCAGCAAATTGCTTTTCGAGGCCTGACCCTTGTCGCCGTTCTGGTATTCCCCGTCGGTTCTTGTCGCTACTCTGTAGCGCTTTGCGCCATTCTGGAGTGTGTGCGGTTGATTCCGCTAAAACCTACAGGGCAGACACCCTGCTTTGGCCTCCCCTCCTCGAGTCGTTTCAATTCCATGAGATTTGGCTTCATCGCCGAGGTTTTTGAGCGGAATCGGCTATTCTGTAGCGTCCTGTAACCGCTTTACAGCGCTCTGTGACTTTCTCTTTCTGACTCCCGCTCTGTGACTCTCGCTTTGTGGCTCCCATCGAACAGTCACCCTGCTGCGCATGCCAAGAACACAAAAACGGGACAACGATAAAACACCGCTTGTGTTTCCGCCGAACCGGAGCAAATTATCCACCTGTATGGATATTCGACTCCCCAGTCTCGGTGAAGGCGCCGATGGCGGCGTGGTGGTGAGCGTTCTGGTCAAAGAAGGCGATGTCATACAGAAAGACCAGCCCCTCCTCGAACTTGAAACCGAAAAAGCCGTCGGCACCATCCCGTCGCCCGCTGCCGGCACGGTGCAACAGATCCGTATCAGGGTCGGCGACAAGATTGTCGTCGGACAACCCATCCTCACATTGGTTGCCGCCAAGGAGGCCGCCGCTACCCCTCCCTTGCCAGCGCCGGAAACGCCGGTGCGGCGGATGGAAGCTGCGCCAGAACAAGTCGTTTCATCCCCACCGGCGGTTGTCAGTCCGCCCGTTATCCCCGGATTACCGGTCGCAGCCTCGCCCACAGTGCGTCGGGTGGCGCGGGAGTTGGGCATTGATTTGAGTCGGGTGCGCGGGACCGAGGCGGGTGGGCGGATCGGTATGGCGGATTTGCGAGCATATATCCAGCAACTCCAGCAGTTGGCGTCTGCGCCGCAGACCAGTGCCGTCGCCCGACCGTCGTCGGCAACGGAGTCGGTGGACTTTGCCCGGTGGGGGCCGGTGGTGCACCAGCCGTTGTCGGCATTGCGTCGGACCATTGCGCGGCGGATGAGTGAGTCGTGGAGCGCGGTGCCGCGTGTGACGCAGTTTGATGAGGCCGATATCACGGCGCTTGAGGCGCTTCGCCGGAAATATGCGCCCGCGTACGAGGCGAGGGGGGCGCGGCTGACGTTGAGCGTGTTTGCGTTGAAGGCGGTGGCAGCGACGTTGCGACGGCATCCGGTTTTCAACGCGAGCCTGGACGAGGCGGCGGGCGAGTTGGTGTTGAAGGAGTATGTCCACATTGGGGTGGCGGTGGACACCGAGCATGGGTTGTTGGTGCCGGTAATTCGGGATGTAGATCGGAAAAGTCTGTTGGAGTTGTCGAAGGAGTTGGAGGTGCTGGCGGTGCGCGCGCGCGAGCGCAAGTTGGGCGCCGAGGAGATGAAGGGAGGATCGTTTACCATTTCCAACCAGGGCGGCATTGGCGGCGGCGCGTTTACGCCGATTGTGAATCTTCCGCAGGTGGCCATTCTCGGCATGGCGCGTGGCGTGATGAAGCCGGTGGTGCGGGACGGCCAGATTGTGGCGCGGTTGATGTTGCCGTTGGCGTTGTCCTACGATCATCGGGTGATTGACGGTGGTCGGGCGGCGCGGTTCATCGTGGATTTGGTGGCGGCGTTTGAGGATTTCCCCGAAGCGGAGGCGCGGATCTGACATGGAACTCATCAAAACCGATCTGGTGGTGCTTGGGGGCGGTCCGGGCGGTTATACAGCGGCGTTTTACGCGGCGGACAAGGGTCGGAAGGTCGTGCTTGTGGAGCAGGAGGAGCGGCTTGGCGGTGTTTGTTTGAATCGCGGTTGTATTCCCTCGAAGGCCTATCTGCACGCGGCGAAATTGATGACCGAGGCGCGAGAATCGGCCCACCGCGGAATTGTATTTGGAGAACCGCAGGTGGATTTGAACCAGCTTCGGGCCTGGAAAAACTCCATTCTCGATAAACTCGCCACCGGTGTTGCCGGGCTGGCGCGCGCACGGGGGGTGGAGGTGATGCGCGGGCGCGGGCATTTTGAGGACTCGAAGACGTTGCGGGTGGAAACGAGCGCCGGGCAGAAGTTTTTGAGTTATGAGCAGATCATTGTGGCAGTCGGGTCGCGTCCGGCGATGCCCCGCGCGTTTGATCTCGGCAATCCGCGGATTATGACTTCGACGGAAGCGTTGGAGGTGGAGGAGATTCCCGCGGAACTGCTGATCGTGGGCGGCGGTTACATCGGGATGGAATTGGGCACGGTGTACGCCACGCTGGGAAGCCGTGTGACGGTGATGGAAGCGTTGCCATCGGTCCTGGCCGGCGCGGATGCCGATCTGGCGCGGCCGGTGTTGAAATACACGCAAAAAGCTTTCAAGGAGGTTCGTGTCCGCGCGAAAGTGCTAAAGATGGCCACCGCCGGACGGCAAATCCGGGTGGTTTCCGAAACAGACGGTCAGCAGCGTGAGGAATTGTACGATCGGGTTCTCGTGTCGGTGGGCCGCGCGCCGAACACGACCGATCTGGGGCTGGAACAGACCCAGGTGACGCGCGACGAGAAAGGCTACATTGAAGTGGATGCGCAACAACGGACATCCGACCCGCGGATTTACGCCATCGGCGATGTGGTGGGCGGCGCGTTGCTGGCGCACAAGGCCTCCCGCGAGGCACGCGTGGCAGTGGACGCGATTTGTGGCGAGCCGAGCACGTCGGAAGATGTTGTCATTCCGGCCGTGGTGTTCACCGATCCCGAAATTGCCTGGTGCGGCCTGACGGAGACCGAGGCGAAACAGAAAGGCATCCATGTGCAAATAGCGAAGTTCCCGTGGAGCGCGTCGGGACGCGCGTTGACGTTTGATCGGCCGGATGGTGTTACCAAGCTTGTCATTGAACCGGAAACGGAACGCGTGTTGGGTGTCGGCATCACGGGACACGGCGCGGGCGAGTTGATTGCCGAGGGAGTGCTCGCTGTCGAGATGGGCGCGACGGCCCGCGATCTGGCCGAATCTACGCATCCGCATCCGACCTTGTCGGAGACATTGCAAGAGTGCGCAGAGGTGTTTTACGGCTGTGCCACGCATACCGCCACCCGACGTCACCCCGGCAACCAGCCGTCGGAGGATGTGACCCAAAGCGGTGGGTAGCGTGTTGCCTTGTAGAAGACGCATCCAGTTTGTTCACTAACGGAAGCGTCGTCGGCGCTTCGCCCAGAATACGAATTGGGACAAGCTGGAAGCTTGTCCTACCTGAACCATCTCTTTGGATCACACCCGCCGTCGGACTTGAACGCGCAAGGCCGGTCGGGTAGTGTGCGCTTTGGTATATGGCATCCATCCTGGAGCGTCAGAAACGGCAATTACAGCGCCAGCGTCCGCTGTATGAGCGGATTCAGGATTGGATTTTCGCGTGGGACATCGGGACCGGTGTGCAGTTTTTCCGCATCGGCATGTTCTGTCTGCTGGTGGCGGGCGTGGTTTTGGTGTACACAGGAACGCAGTTTTACGGGCTGCGAGATCCGGAGACCATGAACCACGGACAATTGGCGCGGAACCTCGCGCTGGGACGTGGTTATGTGACGCGCTTGATCCGTCCGTTGGACCTATACTACCTGAACGCGATCGGCAAACCCACATTGAGTCCGCAACGGATGATGTTGCCGGAGTTATGGACGCCGCCGGGGTATCCGCTGGTATTGTCGCCGCTGTTTCGGTTGACCGATGGCGGAAAAGATGGTGCGCGTGTTTCAATGCAACGGGCTGACCGGGTGATGATGTTGGCGGGGTGGTTTTTCTTTCTGACAGGGCTGTTGATTACCTACCTGCTGGCGCGGGAACTGTTTGACCGGCGGGTGGCGGCACTGAGCGCGTTTCTGTATCTGTTCTGTCAGGCGTTGCTGGCGGACGCCGTGGCGGGGTTGCCGACCGGATTTGTGGCGACCTTGTTGTTATTGGCGGCATACTGCCTGTTGAAGGCGGAACGATGGCAGCGGGCGGAACGTTCGGAGCGATGGATCACCGCGGCGTTATTGATCGGCTCATTAGCGCTGGCCTGGGCCGCCCTGACCCGGTATGCATTGATGGTGGTGACGGTTCCCTGGCTGATTTATGTGGGCGTTGTTTTCAAGACCGGTCGCTGGCGACGCTTGGGGTTGTGTGCGCTGATATTTGTGCTGGTGTTGGCGCCGTGGTTTGTGCGGAATCGAGTGGTGGCGCGGGACTGGAAGGGGCTTGCGCCGTATGGTTTACTGGAAGAAGTCGGGCACGGGCGGTATCGCGTGAAAGAGGGAGACCGGCAACGACTGTACGGGGTTGAGTCCCCATGGCGATTGCGGTCGTTGGCGCTGAAGGTTCTGGAAAATGTGCGGGAAATTTACGCGGGGAGTATCAAGGAGATGGGGAACAATTATCTGATCGTGTTTTTCATTGCGTCGCTGTTGCACCGGTGGCGCGAGGATGAAGCCGTGCGGTTACGGCGATGGTTGTTGTGGAGTCTGGTGGTCTATGGAGGATGGTTGAGTGTGGCAGGGCAGTCACAGCAGAATTTTTTCACGGTCATGGTCCCCTTGATTACCATTTATGGAGCCGCATTCTTTCTGGTGTTGTTTGAGCGTCTCCAATTTCGAACGCGCTTATTGCGTAAAGGCACAATCGCGTTGTTTGTGGCGCTGAATTTGGTGCTGACGGTGCTGGCGGTGCTTCCGCCGCGAAAAACAGTGCCCTATCCGCCATACAATCTTGGGGTCGGTATGGAGTTGGGGAGGATTTTTCGAGAAGACGAGTTGCTGGGCAGTGATATTCCGTGGGCGGTGGCCTGGTATGCGGATCGTTCGACCTTGTGGATGCCGAAGCGCGAAAAAGATTTTATGGAGATCAACGACCATGTACGAGTGATCGCGGGAGTGTATCTGACACAGAAAACCCTGGAACAAGAGAGCGTATTGGAAGAGTGGCTGGGCGAGGAGCGGTTTGTGTTGCGGTTGTGTCAGCCGCCGCCACCGCCGGGGTTCCCATTGCAGGTGTATCGTCCGATGACCCCGGATGGGGAACAGGTGTTGTTGAGTAATCGTTCCCGATAGGGCAAAAGAGGTGATTTGACTTTCGTTTTATCCTGTTTGAGAGTCATTTGCGTGTGCCATGAGTGTGGAATCGCAAGCGTCTGCAGCCTCATTGCGAGGCGATGTTCGGACCGATTGGCGCCGGCTGATGCTGATCGGTGTGGCGGTCGTCTTGATGGTGTACGCATATGGCATCAGCAAGACGTGTCCTGTCGGGATTGAACCGACCTCGGTTTTGGGGTGGTTGTTCCGGTACTGGGGGCGAGGCGGAGATTATGCGCACGGATATGTGGTGCCGATTATTGCGGCAGGGTTGTCGGTATGGTTGTGGCGGCGCCGATTGGTGGCTGAGCCGGTCCGTTCCGCGAAAACAGGGTTGGCGGTAATTGTTGGCGCCGCCCTGATTTACTGGGTGGGGGTGCGCGGCGGCATTCCGCGTGTGGTGGCGCTCTCGTTGGTCGTGCTGATTTTTGGGCTGATTCTTTACATAGGAGGGTGGAAATGGGCGAGGGTTTTGTGGTTTCCGTGCGCCTTTCTGGTATTCATGATTCCGTTGAATTTTTTGGAACCGTACATTTCGTTTCCGTTGCGGATATTTGTTGCCAATTTTTCGGCGGATTTTTTGAAGCTTTTGGGATTGGACGTGTATCAGAACGGAACGGGGATTTTTTCGCGCTCGGGACGGTTTGCTCCGTTGGATGTGGCGGATCCATGCAGTGGGGTTCGTTCGCTGGTGGCATTGATGGCGCTGACTTCGTTGTACGGGTATTTGACAATGGATAAATGGTGGAAGAAATGGGTGTTGTTTGTCTCCAGCATTCCATTGGCAGTGGTGGGTAACATTGCGCGCATTACGACGGTGGCGCTGGTGGCTCAGGGATTTGGATCTGATTGGGCCATGAAGATTTACCATGATTATTCCGGTTACATTGTTTTCAGTCTGGCGATTGTGAGCATGGTGGCACTGGGGGTCATGTTGAACCTTCATTATCGAGAGATATTCCATCGGTGGGTTCACGAAGAGGTGCCTCCTCCCATGCCTGTCCGACGAAAACAACCACAACGTCGGTAGAAGGAATGGATTTTTTATTTACTTGGAAGCCTGTGCAAAGTAGCATCACGTTTGTTGTTACCTGTGATGTGCATACGAACTAGGAGAGGATGTGTTATAGGAAGAAAGGCAAGGCGCATGCGCCATTTATACTGCGTCTTGTGTTTTATTTTTGGAATGGTCGCCTGTCGGACGGTAGTATATGCCGAAACGATTCGCTGGGGGCCGCTTGGGATATCTCTTGGTATGCAGGCGGGGATTGAATACAACGACAATGTCAACACCAGTTCCAGCAATCCGAAAACCGATATTGGGTTCACCTTTGGGCCGATTGCCAACGGGATATTACAGTTACCCATCACACCAGATGCCGATCTGACCGTAAACACTTCTCTTGGATTTACATATAAACGTTATATTAAACACGGGCAGGAGAGTACTTTTAGTTCACCAATCAGTGTTGCACTGACACTGCCATGGCATGTGGAAGAATGGCTGGTGACAGTGAGCGACAACTTCAATTTTTCAAATGATCCTTTGGAAAGCGCTGTTTCTGTGGGCAGGAAGCGTGTAACGCAATACAATAATTTGGGGTCTCTTTCAGCCTTTCGACGGTTTGGACGATTTGCTTTGAATCTTGAAACACAACGAATGGACCGGTGGGCACCGCAGGATCCAACCACGGAAGAAACCGTGTACAGTTTCTCGATCACGCCGTCTGTGTATCTTCAGGAGACCTTTTCGGTTTTCTGGGCGAACTCGGTTGGGTTTGTTTATCCCGAAATGACTGTTTCTCGATCGAAAGGCTTTAATATGACCAGCATGATCGGCGTGTCGGGACTGATTACCCCCGTGCTTTCGGGGAGCGTTGGGGTTGGTTATGTCCACTCGGAGTTTGATCCTGTGAATTCGCCATTTGGAAACAAGCCCGGCGCATCCATGGATAATGCCAGCGCCAATATCAGCCTCAATTACTCCCATCCGTTGCGCCCCAACACCACCCATTCGCTTTCCGTGTTCTACTCGCCAGGAGTGACAGCCACAATGGACAACTCCAACTATCAAACCACCTACGGGCTTTCGTACAAAATCACCCACCGCTTGAACAGACAACTCACACTATCTCCTACCATCGCATGGGCACATCAGCAGGACGAAAGCGGTCTTTCCGGGCAGGAAAACGACACCATCCGATTGGATCTTGGGTTGACCCGGTCTTTTGGACGTCATCTTACTGGTACACTGAACTACTTGTATCAAACACGCAGCTCCAACAAGGCGGATCAAAGCTACGACGTCAATCGGGTTACATTAAGCTTTACCTACATGTTCTAGCTTATCTTGGCAGGGAAAAAGAACCGTGTTAGATTCCCCCAAAAGGAGCAACCAAAGCATGAATAGCAAAACGGTTTACTTTCTGAGCCTGTTCCTACTGGTCGTGTTGGGATGCCAGACCCCGGAGGGGCAGACGGATCGGACAGCGACGGGTGCATTGGCTGGTGGCGCCCTCGGAGCGGCCACAGGGGCTATTATTGGAGGCACACGCGGAGAAGCCGGCGCGGGCGCGGCCATCGGCGGCGCCCTCGGCGCCCTTGCCGGTGGCCTGATCGGGCGAGGCATGGATTCGCAACAACGTGAGACGTTGTCGCGCCAAAGCCCCCAGACGTATCAGCGCATCGAACAGGGGCAACCGCTGGGGCTTGCTGACATCAAGGCGTTGTCAAAAGCAGGGATCAGCGACGAAGTGATCATCAGTCAGATACGCAACTCGCGAACAGTCTATCGCCTGACCACAGCCGAGATCATTGACCTGAAGGATTCTGGCGTCAGTCAGAAAGTGATTGATTTCATGATCAACACCCAAAGTCTCTATCCGTCCGCGCCGCCACCGCGTTACTGAACGGTGGAGACAACACATGCGACGAAAGGGAATCGGAGGGACAAAGCCAATCTGCTTTACATTTGGGTGGCTTGGTCTAAGCTGAGTCGTGCTCGCGAAAGGAGGGTTTTCCCGACATGAAGACAACCAATTTGGCAGCCAAAACCAAAGCCGAACTCCTGAAAATAGCGCAGCGTTTGGGGTTGCGCGGTATCACCACCTTGAAGAAAGCCGAACTGGCCACCAAAATTAGCAATGCCCAGCAACAGAAAAAGGCCAACACAAAACGCAAACCAATGACCGTAGCTGCCGCTGTGGCGAAAAAGGCGGCTCTCCTTGTTCGACGCCGGGCCATTCGCAAGAAGATCAAACCCCAGGTGCTTGCGCCCGCGCCGAGCACCAAAATCAACCGCAAACGCAAGACGGCCCCAGCCAAAGAAAAACCGGTGCCGGCGGCCGAGGCGACCGCGATGGCGGCGCACAAATTTGACATGACCGCCGGTGCCAGACCTCCGAAGCAGAAGTTTGTGGAGGAATCGCTCGGCGAACTACCCGAAGCCTATGGAACGGGCAAGTTGTTTTTGGTGGCGCGCGATCCGAATTGGCTCTACGCGTACTGGGACCTGACTGCTCAACAGATGGCTGACGCCCGCAAACGGGCCGTGGACGGGCGGCTGGTGTTGCGTTTGTTTGAGAAAAATCATGTCCATCCCGCGCAGGAACTGACATTGCATCACGACTCCCGGAATTGGTACATTTCGGGCGCCAAACCGTCCACCACCTACCATGCCCAGCTCGGCTATTGGCGCTCTGGAGGGCATTTCCACGTGGTCAGCCAGTCCCGCGAGACGACCACGCCCGCAGCCGTGGTTTCCACCGATACGACGGTGCGGTTTGCCACGATTCCGTTGGATGTGCCCTTGGAAGAGTTGTTCCAAATCATTCGGTCTTACGGACGAAAAGGCGAATCGCTTGCCGATGTGTTACACCGGCTTCAGGCGCAAGGTGTATCGTTACCGTTCAAGGTCAACGTGGAAGTCGGTCCGTGGACACCCGAACAGGCCGCGGCACTGGAAAAAGCGCTGGTCGGCGACGTGTTACAACGACGACAGATGGGGTCGCTGGAGATCAGCGAATGGTTGCGGCGGCGGTTGCTGGAGAACATCAGTTCGGGCGGGATCAGCCCGATGGGAGCCAGTTGGTCAGCGGCACCTGGCGGCAAGGGGTTCTGGATGGCTGTCAATGCCGAACTCATCATCTATGGCGCCACCGAGCCGTCTGCGAAGGTGACCATTGACGGCAAACCGGTCGCCCTAAACGCGGACGGGACTTTCCAATTTCACTACGCGTTTCCCGATGGCCGGTATCGGTTGCCGGTCGTTGCCGTTTCTGCTCGTGGCGACGAGCACCGTGCCGTTGAATTGAGATTCGAGCGCAAAACGGAAACACGGGACGAGGTTGGCACGGTTCAACCGACCGTTCAACGTTCCACGCCCGCATAATCGGAGGAGGTCAGCGTGCCGAAAGGCTATCTCTCACTGATCCTACACGCGCATCTGCCGTTTGTGCGGCATCCGGAGTATGAGGATTTTCTGGAAGAAGACTGGCTTTATGAAGCCATCACCGAGACCTACCTGCCGTTATTGAAGGTAATGGACGGGCTGGTGCGCGACGGTGTGGAGTTTCGCCTGACCATGTCGTTGACGCCGCCGTTGTGCGCGATGTTGATGGACCCGCTTTTGCAGGAGCGTTATGTCCGTCACATCACGAAGCTCATTGAGCTGACCGAAAAGGAGATTGAACGCACCAAATTCGACCGTACGCTTCACGAGTTGGCGTGGTTTTATCACAATCGTTTTCAGGACGCCCGCGCCACCTTTTGCGACACGTACGGACGCAATCTCGTCTCCGGTTTTCGTCAGTTTCAGGAGATGGGCAAACTGGAGATTATCACCTGCGGCGCCACTCATGGGTTTCTGCCGCTGATGCAGGAGCATCCGCCGTCCATTCGCGCTCAGATTCTGGTGGCGCGCGATCATTATTGCCAGTGTTTCGGGCGTCCGCCCAGGGGCATTTGGCTGCCGGAGTGCGCCTATGTGCCCGGTGTGGAAGAGTTTCTTTTGGAAGCGGGTATCCGCTGGTTTGTGATGGATACCCACGGCATCCTGTTCGGGTATCCGCGTCCGCGTTACGGTGTCTTTGCGCCCGTGTACACGCCGTCGGGCGTGGCGGCGTTTGGGCGCGATGTGGAATCCTCCAAGCAGGTCTGGAGCGCCGAGGAAGGATATCCCGGCGACGTGGATTATCGTGATTTTTATCGCGACATTGGGTTTGATCTGCCGTTTGACTACATCAAGCCGTACATTCATCCCGATGGCATTCGTTGTTTTACTGGCATCAAATACCACCGTATCACTGGCAAATCCTCCTACAAGGAGTACTACGTTCGCCAGTGGGCGATGGAGAAGGCCGCCCGTCATGCCGGCCACTTCATGTTCAACCGCGAGAAACAGATCGAGCATCTGGCCGGGGTGATGGGCGGGCAGGCGCCGCTGGTGGTATCGCCCTACGATGCCGAGTTGTACGGTCACTGGTGGTTTGAAGGCCCCGAGTTTCTGAACTATTTCATGCGCAAAGTCTGGTATGACCAGCAAACCTTCAAGCTCATCACCCCCAGCGAGTATCTCCGCATGTTTCCGACCCAGCAGGTTGTCACCCCGGCCGCCTCCAGTTGGGGCGCCAAAGGTTACTGGGAGGTTTGGCTGGAAGGCTCCAATGCCTGGATTTACCCGCACCTGCATATCGCTGCCGAACGCATGACCGAGCTGGCTCGTCAGCATAAACACGGCGACCATCTTGTTCAGCGCGCCCTGAAACAGGCTGCCCGTGAGTTGTTGTTGGCGCAGTCCAGCGATTGGGCGTTCATCATGAAAACCGGCACCGCCGTCAACTATGCCGTCAAACGCACCAAGGATCACATCCTTCGTTTCACGCGCCTGTACGAGCAAATCAAAAGCCACCAGATGGACGAGCCGTGGCTGGCCGATCTGGAATGGCGCGACAACATTTTCCCCGACATCAATTACCACTACTACGAGTAGCCGCTGCCGTCTTCACCATCGGCTTCAACAGCAGCAGCACGCCACGCGCGGGAATGGCGTCGTGCATCTGAAACAACGGCCCCTGGATTGGTTCCTCGTCGGGCTGGGGTGTGTCGGTTTTCTTCTTTTGTTTGGTGGTCGGCTCTTCGGCGGGCGCCTCGGCCACGGGAGCGATGCTGCAGACATGGCCAATGGCGTTGCCGCAACCATCGAGCACGGCGGCGCCACTGCTGCCGGGCGCCCAGTCGGTGCTGACATTCAGGCGCAGTTTGGCCGCGCCACCGAGCGTGGTGGGGTCGCCGTTGTCGGCGTCGAGCCAGTAGAAACGGTTGACGATGCCGCTGCTGAAATAACCGCGCAGATCGAGCGGATCGCTCAGGCAAAAGACGGCGTCGCCGGGCGCGACATTGTCGTTGAGCGGTAACGGCGTGGCTTTGAGTCCTTCAACGCGAACGATGGCGGCATCCAGTTCCTCGTGAACGGCGAGCACCGAGGTCACGGGCAACGCTTGGCCGTCGGTGGTGGCGGCGACCAGGTAGCCTTTCTTCACGTCCTTGTCCGGCGTGATCACATGCGCGGCAGTGGCCACGATACCGTCCTCGGCAACGGCGTATCCGGCGCTGAGATCGAGATGCCATTCCTTGCAATCGGGACATTTGTAGTACCAACCGATCCGCACAAACGCGGCGCGGGCGCGACGGTACACTTCGCGTGGCGCCAGTGGCCGCGTTGCGACGGGTGGCAAGGCGAACTTCTCCGGTTTTGGCTTGGCAAGCAGCGCTTTGACCCTGGTTGTGTTCAGGAGACGGCCTGCGTCGCGCAACGCGGCGGCGCTGTCGGCGGTTTTTTTGTCCTGTGAAAGGTCGAGACCGCTCTCGATGGGCACACCGGGCGCCTGGGCGCCCACCTGGGACAGGGCTATCAACAAGCTCAGCGCCATGAGAAAAATGGTGGTGTTCATACGGGTTATTGGATGGGGGTAGGTATAGGCATGGCCGCGAGGTTCGTCCACAGGATTTTGAGAGGAGTGTCGGGAACAGTTTTCTGGTGACGGAAGGCAACCACTTGCAACTTCTTGCGCTTTTGCTGCCGAAACGGCATAAAGAACGGCATGTATCGGCTTGTTTTTATTCTGTTGGCCACCGCGCTTGCCTCGGCGGGCGCGTGGGAAATCCGCGACGACTTTCGCCAATATCCACCCGGCAGCGACGCCTCGCCAGTGTGGGACACTTCCAACGTCAGGTGGGAAACGCAAGACGGACGGTTTATCGTCACTGGTACCGAGAAAAGCGAGGCGTTGCTAAACAACGCGCCGCCGGGACGTCGGGTTGTTGTCGAGGCGTTGTTGACGGTTGAGAAAGCCGTGGGCAGCCAGTGGAAGGTCGCTGGCTTGACCGTCACGCAATCGCCGAGCAATTACTGGCATCTGGCGCTGGTCGAAGCGCCGACGGAACACGGGGGGCGCCATTTTGTCGAGATGGCAGAATCGCTTGACGGACGTTGGAACGCTCAGAATGCCAGCAAAGATTTCAACTGGCAGTACGGTCACGCCTACCGTCTTCGCCTTGAACTGGTGTCCGACGGCATCCGGGGCGTTGTTTGTGATCAGGACGGCGCGGAACGGGCTCGTTTGGAACTCCGGTTCAACGAGCGCGCGGTTACCTGGGGGCGTCCTGGTCTGACGGTGGACGGGTTTCGTGCGGCGTTCGGCGAGGTGATGGCGCGCAGCGACGACGTTGTGGCGGCCCCGCCGGAACCGAAACCCGAGTTTCCGCCCTGCACGGTGACGGGCGACCGATCGCGGCGTTCCCGCGCGACGGGGTTTTTCCATGTGGCGAAATCGTGGGGACGATGGTGGTTGTACACGCCACAGGGCGAGGCGTTCTACATTATCGGAACGGATCATGTGAACTATCGCGGACATTGGTGCGAAAAACTCGGTTACTCGCCGTACCACCGGGTGGTACAACGACAGTTTGGCTCCGAAGAGGCCTGGACGCAGGATACGTTGGCAAAATTGAAGGCGTGGGGGTTCAACACGCTGACGGCGGGACACTCAGAGTCGTTGCGTTACCAAGGGCTGCCGCACATCGAGTTTCTGGCCCTCGGCACCAGTTTTGCCGGGATCGAACCGCTGGTACCGAAGGAACATTGGACAGGGTTTCCGAACGTGTTTCACCCGAAATTCGCTTCCCACTGCGAGAAAATAGCCCGACGCCGGTGCGCTCCACAACGCGACAACCCGTGGTTGATCGGCTATTTCATTGACAACGAGCTGGAATGGTTTGGCAAATCCTGGAACGGCAACCTCCGCGAATGGGCGCTCAAACTGCCCGCCAACGATCCCGCCCGCGTCGTCGCCGAAACGACCGATGCCGACGAGTTCACACGACTGGCGGCGGAAAAATATTTCGCCGTGACCACCGCCGCCATCCGCAAGTACGACCCGAACCATCTCATTCTCGGCTGTCGTTTCGCCGGCAACGCGCCCAGCAACGTCTGGGCGGTTGCGGGCCGGTATTGCGACATCGTTTCGCTCAACATTTATCCGCGCCTGGATCTGGAGTCGGAAGACACCAGCGAAATCGAGTCGTTCCTGTGCGACGTGCAGCGGCACGCCGACAAACCAATGATGATCACCGAGTGGAGTTTTCCCGCGCTCGATGCCGTGGACTCCACCGGTCGTCCGTTGCCCTGCAAACACGGCGCCGGAATGCGCGTGGACACGCAAGAACAGAAAACCCGCTGTTGCGAGTTGCTGCAACGGCTGTTGTTCCGCCTGCCGTTCATGGTCGGCAGCGATTATTTCATGTGGAGCGACGAACCCGCACTCGGCATCTCCAGTTCCTTTCCCGAAGACAGTAACTACGGTCTGGTCAGCGAAAACAACCAGCCCTACAAAGAGCTGACAAGCATGTTTGCGGAACTGAACCCGCTCGTGTACCGAATCCACTCCGGCAAAGAATCAAAACAACCGACACCCCGCCGGAGCGCCTCCGCCGAGCCGTTTACGCCCCAGGGAGAAGTCAAAATCGAGCGCGACGGCAACCGACTTGTCGTGGACAACGGCCCGTTACGCCTGGTCAAGGACAAACCCGACGGCAACGCCTGGAACCGGGTCGAGTTCGAGGGGGCGCTCCTAGGCCGGTTCACGCCCCTGCTGCACCAGAAGATGCCACAGGATTTCTGGAACGCGCCCAACCGTGTCACGGCCATGAGTGTGACCAACGAACCATCGCGCGCCGTCATTGAGATGACGTTTGAGCGTGACGACAATTACCGCACATCGTACCGTTTTACCATTTATCCCGGCCAGAACTGGTTCTTCTCGCAATTGCTCTGGGTGGAAAACATCAGCGCCAAACCGTGGCAACTGGCCGAATACTTCCACTACGCCGTGGCCACACCGGGCTGCGAAGTGGGCGGCCCCGGCGTGCCGAGCTATTACCTGCCGTTCGCCTCGTGGCAGGACAAGACCACCGGCAAACAGTACGGCGTTGTCGGTTTGCGCGCGAAAGATTTCAAAATAACTTTCTGGCTTGATGAACACGGCGGCCAGCATCCTGATGCCCGCTGCGCGGTGGATCGGGAACTGGCTCCCGGTGCTCGCTACGCGGAACCGCAACCACCCATCGTCGTGTTCGGCGCGCCCGCCGGCGAACGACCCGCGGCGCTGGTGCGGCGGTTGCAGACGATCGCGCGTTGACGACGGAGGCATTTCGAGATACACCTAACGCTAGGAACAGCCATGACGCGACGCGATGGTTTCACGTTGATCGAATTGTTGGTGGTGATCACCATCATCGCGTTGTTGCTGGCGTTGCTGTTCCCCGCCCTGGGAACCATGCAAGAACGCGCCCAGGGCAGCGCCTGCCTCTCGAACATGCGCCAACTGGCCGTCGCCTGGATGGCTTATGCTTCCGATTACCATGGAAAACTGGCCGGAGCCGAGACCGACCGTGAATGGGATTGGATCCGCGAACGGGTCAACTCCACCAACGCGATCATGCAGGGCGTCTTGTTCCGCTACGTCAACAACCTGAAAACCTACCAATGCCCTTCCGACGACAGCGGCCATGTCTGGAGCTACTCAATCGTCGGCCCGATTGGCGGCGGCGGCGGACCGCAAACCCCCGTGCTCCAGCTTTCCGACATCCAATACGCAGGGCGTCAGGTGTTGTTTGTGGAAGAGACCGATCCGCGCGGCGGCTCTTCCGGTGTCAACCAGGGCGCTTTCTGGATGCGCGGCCCGACCGGTTCGTTTGCGGGCTGGACCTCTTCGACCGACTGGCCGGCCTGGGGACGCCACCGCACTTCCATGAACCTGGTGTTCGTGGATGGACACGGCGAGACCTGGACCGCCTCCGACCCAAACAGTCCGTTGATTGTGAACTGCGGCCAGACGTTTGATAGCACCAACCCCGATTACCGACGTTTCTGGAACGTCTATTACCCCCAATGAACGACCGACGGATTTTGTTGCTTCTAGCGGCGGCGATTTTTGCCAGTGGGGTTGCCATGTTCTCCGCAAGCCGGACCTGGTGGCATAAAAAACCGTCCCTCAAACTCGGCCCATACGAAGAGATCGGTATCAGGGCCGCCGAGGAAACCGCCAAATTGCTCGGCCAAAAGGGACGTGTCGTCGTGATCGCGGGCGAACTCGACTCGCCCGTCATCGGCGCGGAAGTGAAGGCGTTCCAGAAAGCTCTTCGGAAACAGCCCGGTCTCAGCATTGTCGCGGTGGAGACGGTGACGATTGATCCGTTGCGTCCGCCCGAATTCGTCGCTCTCTTCCAGAAACATGCCGGCGTGGACGCCGTGGTGTCATTTTACGGGTTCCCGGAATTCTCGCCGTCCCAACTGGCTCAACTACCGACACCGTTGCCCAAAGTGGTCGCCATCCTCAACGGCATCTTGGGCGCCAAACAACTGTTCGCGTCCGGGGCTGACGGCCTTTACATTGTCGCCACCGTGCCGCCCAAGCCACGCAAGCCCGGCGATCCGTTCACGCTGGAAATCGTTCGCGCCCGCCCCTCGTAATGATCAAATTCGTTGCCGCGCTTGACGGAATGGTTACCTGTCTGTTATGGGACGTATCAACGGGCTTTGCTCGACCATGAAACCGCGTCCCAACGCCGCTAAACCAACCACACAGACGTTTCGCCTCGTAAAGGAGACATCAAAACCATGAGATGGGCCACTCTGTTCGGGCTGGTCGTGATGCCCGCCACCTTTGCCCTCACCGTCCGCGTCGAATCACCCAACGGCGCGCCCCGCATCGTCGTCAACGGCCAACCGGTTCGCGCTCGAATGTTTTGGGGCGCGCCCGGTGCCGCGCCGATTCCGATTTCCAATGATTGGCGGCACGTCCAGTTTGAGTTTCTGGCTACCGACAGCGCCACCAACGGCACGATGCACTTTCGATTCGGCAAACGTCCCGTCGAAGTGGAGTTGCGCGACATCACGCTCAACGAGCAACCGCTCGCCGATTGGATTGTCTGGCCGCCGAGCATGAAGGACGCGCTTGAGAGGCGTGACGGCATCCTGCGTGTTAAACTAACAAAACCGGGCAACGATTTTCACATCTACTCCCGGCAAAATCTCTCCATCGTCGCCGGACAGCGTTATCGGGTCAGCTTCCATGCCCGCGCCACACCGGGCTGTCCATTGCAGGTCGCCTTCTACCGTCCCGGTCCGCCGTTCATCAGCTTCGACCGCCTCGGCGGCCCGCCCGATGTGTTCGAGTCGCAAATCAAACTCGCCGCCAACGCCGGCGCCAACTTCGTTACGTTCCCCATCCCGCTGCCCTGGCCCAAACCCGGCACTCCAGCGGACTGGAGCAGCGTGGATAAGCTCTGCGAGACCGTCTTGCGCGTCAACCCCAACGCTCTGCTGGTGCCGCGTATCTCGATGAGACCGCCCCCTTGGTGGAGCGAGGCGTATCCCGACGAAATGATGCAATGGGACGACGGGCACCGTGGCTACGTTGTTCCGGCCTCACCGCGCTACCGTCGCGATGCCGCCGAACGGCTCACTGCGCTGATCGAACATCTCGAAGAAAAATTCGGAGATACCATCGCGGGATATCATCCGATCGGCCAGAATACCGGCGAGTGGTTTTACATGGACACGTGGAAACGCCCGTTCAACGGCTACGCGCCCGCCGACCTTGCCGCGTGGCATCACTGGCTGAAGAGGCACGGCAAACCGCCAATGCCGGTGCCGACACCAGCGGAGCGGCGCACGACAAATATGTTTGCGTCGGCCACCGTCACGGACTGGAACCGCTTCCAACAGGAAGCGATGGCCGATTGCGTCATCGAACTCGCGCGTGCCGTGCGAAAAGCGTCGCATGGGAAAAAGTTGGTGTTGTTCTTCTACGGCTACGTGTTCGAGTTTGGCCCCGTGGCCAACGGCCCCGCCACATCGGGACACTACGCCCTACGGCGGATGCTGGATTGTCCGGACATTGACGTGCTTTGCTCGCCGATTTCGTATTTCGACCGCCGCCTCGGCCAGAGTGCGCCTTCGATGACGGCAGCGGAGAGCGTGGCGTTAGCCGGCAAGATGTGGCTCCACGAGGACGATACGAACACCTATCTGGCAACGGGTATTGGGTCCTGGCACGCCCCCGTTGCAACGCTCGAAGAAACAAATGCCCTGCTTGTCCGCAACGTCGCGCAGGAGGCGCTCCGCAACTTTGGGACGTGGTGGATGGACCTCGGCTCCAGCGGCTGGTTCAACGACCCCGGCATGTGGGCCGAGATGAAACGGCTGGAGAAACTCGACGCGTATTTCTTAAAGAAGCCCACGCCGTTTCGCCCCGAAGTAGCGGTGGTGATTGATGAAGAACGCATGTTGCGCGTGGCTCCCGGCGCCGTGCCCATTTCCCGCAAAACGGTTTACGAGGGACGCGCCGCGCTCGGACGGATGGGCGCCCCGTACGGCCAATACCTACTCGACGATGTGCTTGCCGGGCGTGTGCAGGCAAAACTGTTCGTGTTCGTTAACGGCTGGTGTTTCACCCCGGCCGAACAACGACGGCTGGCGCGAATCGCCCGTGAACGCGGCCACGGCAGTTCCCTGTTCGTGAATGAGAGCGGCCTGACCAGCGAATCACTCCGAGAAGCCGCCCGCGCCGCCGGCGTCCACTTGTTCACCGAGACCGACTGCAATGTCTATGCCAACGGTCCGTTCCTTGTCCTGCACGCCTCGCAGGACGGCCCGCTGGAAATCAACACCGGCGTTGCCCAACCGATCCGCGATGCCCTGACAGATGAGGTGGTGGGACAAGGCCCGAAGTTCGCATTGCCAATCCAACGAGGCGAAACACGTCTCCTGCGTCTGTACCGGTAGAGCGCGCAAAACGCTCGCGCATCGCGCGCACGCGGATTCCGACCTTGTCCCACACATCCCGCCCGGTTACACTGCGCGTCATGGCGGAACCGGAACGACAACAGCAGGTGTTGGAGTTGCTCAAGGAACTGCGCGGGATTGAGCCGCTGAAGCAACTGTTTTGGTCGGAACTGAATTATCAGCGGGTGAATCAGCCGTTGTCGCGGCGGGGCTGGACGGAGTCGGCAGCGCAGGCGTTGGCGGAGGATCCCGTCCTTTTTGCCGGTGGGGGCGAGAATGGCGATTTCCATGTGATCTATGGTCGGCTGGCGTCCGACCGGCTGCTGCTCGGCGCGGAGCGGCCGGTGGTGACGCGCCTGTTGCGCGAGCATCCGTATGCGCTGTTCGTGTTCTCCAACAAGACGCAAGACCGCTGGCATTTCCTCAACGTCAAATACGCCGACACACCAGAGAAACGCCGCCTGTTCCGCCGCATCACCGTCCATGCTGGGGAGGGGCAACGGACGGCCAGCGAGCGACTCTCCATGCTCGACCTCGCGTCGTTTGAGCGCGACATGTTCGGCCTCTCGGCGCTGGAGATTCAACAACGGCACGACGAAGCGTTTGATGTCGAGAAGGTCACCAAGGATTTCTACACCGAAATCGCCAACTGGTATTTCTGGGCGTGCGACCACGTCGAGTTTCCGATGCCGAAGGACACGCCGAACCCGGCCGCTTACAAGGCGCAGAGTCTCATTCGGCTCATCACCCGCCTGATCTTCTGTTGGTTCGTGAAGGAGAAGGGACTGATACCGGAAGAGCTGTTTGACTCGCGTGCGCTGGCCAAACTGCTCAAGGACGGCGCGAAACTGTCGGGCAGCGAGGAGACGACCTTCTACAAGGCCATCCTGCAAAACCTGTTCTTCGCCACACTGAATCAGGAGATGGGCAAACGCGCCTTCCGCAAACGCCACAAAGACCCGCAGGGCCGCGACCCGCACCGGGGCATCACCAATCTCTACCGCTACGAAGATTATTTCACCGACCCGAAAGAGTTCCTGCGGCTGATGGACGGCATCCCGTTCCTCAACGGCGGCCTGTTCGAGTGCCTCGACAAGGTGTATCGAGCCGAGGAGGGCTTGCCGGACGTCCGGATTGACGGTTTCTCCGATCATCCGAAAAACCCGTTGTCGGTGCCGGACTTTCTGTTCTTCGGCCACGAACGAACGGTGGACCTCTCCGCCGCCTACGGCGAGAAACGCTACCGGCAGGCCACGGTGCGCGGGCTGATCCACACGTTTGGCCGGTACAAGTTCACCATCACCGAGAACACGCCACTGGATCAGGAAGTGGCGCTCGACCCGGAACTGTCCGGCAAGGTCTTCGAGAACCTGCTGGCCGCCTACAACCCGGAGACGGCGACCACGGCCCGCAAACAGACCGGCAGCTTCTACACCCCGCGCGAGATCGTGGACTACATGGTGGACGAGGCACTGATCGCGCATCTGGGAACGGTCTTAACCACGAAACACACGAACGACACGAAAAACGAGGAACGCCTCCGCCACCTGCTCGCCTACACCGATGAGCCGCACCAGTTCAGCCCGGCGGAGGTGGAGACGCTGATTGCGGCGATAGACAACCTCAAGGCGCTCGACCCGGCCTGCGGGTCGGGGGCGTTTCCGATGGGGCTGCTGCACAAGCTGGTGTTCATCCTCGGCAAACTCGACCCGCACAACGAACGCTGGAAACAGACACAGATCGCCAAAGCCAGCGAGATACCGGATACCACCGTCCGCGAAAAAACGCTGGCCGACATCGAGCAGGCGTTTGCGGCGAACGAACTGGATTACGGACGCAAGCTCTACCTCATCGAGAACTGCATCTACGGTGTGGACATCCAGCCCATCGCCGTCCAGATCGCCAAAATGCGCTTCTTCATCTCGCTGACCGTGGACCAGAAGATTGACCCGACCGCGCCCAATCTCGGCATCCGCCCGCTTCCCAACCTCGAAACCAAATTCGTTGCCGCCAACACGCTCATCGGCATTGAGCGGCCCGCGCAAGCGATGCTGCGCAACCCGCAGATTGACGCCAAGGAAGCCGAACTCCGGCAGGTGAGAGAGCGTCATTTCACCGCCCGCACCCCGGCCACGAAAGCGAAGTGCCGGGAACTCGACGCCAAACTCCGGGCCGAAATCAGCCAGTTGCTCCAGGCCGACGGTTTCCCGCGCGAGACGACCGAGAAACTGGCCAACTGGAATCCCTACGACCAAAACGCCAGTGCCGACTTCTTCGACCCCGAATGGATGTTCGGCATCCGCAACGGCTTCGATATCGTCATTGGGAATCCACCGTATGTTTTGCTGCAGGACGTAAACCGGGATGAAGTATTCCTCGCACATGTCCGCGCGACATACCAAGTGGCTTCGTATAAAGTAGATTTGTATCATTTGTTTATCGAACGGGGAGTGCATCTGCTTACGCCGAGAGGATGCATCAGCTTCATTACTCCATCCAACTTTGCTTCGAATAACTATACTGTCTCGCTTCGTCGTTTTTTGCTGACCAAGACCGATCTGCTAAGAATTGTTTTCTTCGATGAAGATGTGTTTCAGGCCAGCGTGAACAACCTTGTATTCGTGGCACAAAAGGGGAAGTCCCAAGCTGCATGCGTGACATTCGCGAAGCCTGTCGGTCGGCTTCAACCGCAAGTTCAAGCCGTCATCCCACAGGACAATTTGATAGACGATAAGTGCTTGCTCATCCCGGTCACCAACACGGGCTCGTCAGCAGTTCTCAAGAAAATACAAGAGAAAGGCTTGCCCTTGGGGGCGATCGCTACGGTGAATTTCGGCATGCAACTCCGAGACCGGGATAAATACCCCGAAGATGTTATCGAAGACCCACCAAGCAGGTCACAGTTGTCATCTTTTCATCGCCCCTGTTTTACAGGAAAAGACATTGGGCGCTATGTCGTCAGGTTCGGAAACCGGTACTGCTATTTTCACAGGTCGGCAAAACGCGGTGGCTGTTGGGATGCCGCCATGCATAACGCCAAGAACAAGATTCTCGTCAGGCAAATCGGCGCTTTTCCGGAGGGCGGGATTGATTCCCAAGGGTATCCTGTATTGAACACCGCATTCATGATCATTCCAATTCGTCAAGACATCCATCCGCACTTTCTGCTCGGCGTTCTGAATTCGTTGTTGGTGCGGTTCTATTGGCTAAACAAGTTCAGAGATGACCGGCGGACCTTCCCAAAAATTAAGGGCGAGTATCTGAAACTGATCCCCATCCCGGTAATCGGCGCAAAGCAGCAGCAACCGATCATTGCGCTGGTGGACGAAATCCTGTTGGCGAAACGGGCAGATCCGGCGGCGGACACGTCGGCACTGGAGCGGGAGATAGACCAGCACGTCTATCGCCTCTACGGCCTGACGCCGGAGGAAATCGAGATTGTGGAGGGGGACGGGAAAGGATGAAGTATGAAGGCAGAAAGATGAAGGCCACATCGCTCCCCGCCATGCTCGCGGATTTGAGCAAGGTGGAAGAAGTCCGCATCATCGAGGAGGCGGGGCAAACAAGGGGTTGACGGATGTTAACCTATAGGTTAAAGATGGCATGAGAGTTGTTCTACACAGGGTGTGCAGAGGACAACGCTATGCCATCTATGCGCTCGAAGAACGGCCCGTGGTCGGTGAAAACGTTGAGCCAAATCGGCCTCTGGAGGATTTCCTCAACGAGTTGGAGGCGAGCGATGCAGATGAGCATGCCCGGCTGGTGCGGTTGCTGGAGTTTGTGGCGGACAACGAGCCGCCCCGCAACAAAGAGAAATGCCGGTCGGTGGGAAAGGATTTGTTTGAGTTCAAGACGCGCGGTGGGGTGCGCGTGCTGTGGTTCTATGATGCGGGACGGTTGATCATCTGCACGCATGGCTTCCCGAAGAGCCAGGAGAAACGGCTAAGTCGGGAAGTCAAGCGCGCGGAAGAATGGAAAAAGAAGTACCAAATCGCAAGACAGACGCAACAAGTCATCGTCATCGAGGAAACAATCTTATGAGCAGCAATAAAAAAACGTTCAAGCAACTGTTCGAGACCGCCCGGAAACGCTTGGCGTACGATGTGGAAGGCGTGATCCTCGAATTCACCGAGGAGATCGTCGCCCGGATGGAGGCGGAGGGTGTGTCGAATGCGGAACTGGCGAAACGGCTGAATGCCAGCCCGGCTTACGTGACGAAAGTGCTGCGTGGCAGCACCAACTTCACCCTCGAAACCATGGTGAAGATTGCGCGCGCTTTGAACGCCGATGTCCGCATTCATTTGCAGCCCATCGGCACAAAGACCCAGTGGCTCGATGTCTGGGATGCAGTGGAAGAAGTGTCCGCAATCCAAGCCGAGCCGTTGACTTGGCGGCGAGAATGCGCACTCCCCGCGTCTGCGGCAACCACCGTGACCACCAAACCGGAGGCAACCAATGAAGCCCTCGCCCTTGCGGCTTGACCGGCATTTCGTCTCGCATATCCATGTGGACGCCAGCCCCGGTGCGACACACAAGGGCGAACTGCGGGTGAATGTGAAGCCGACCTGCGCCCAGCGGAAGAAAGACGATCCGCTGCAATGGATGGTGTCGCTTCGGGTGGAGTTCGCCACGACCGGTAAAGAGCCGCCTGCGTATTCCGGCAACTGTGAGTTCGTCGGATTGTTCACAGTCAGCGACAAGTTTCCGAAAGACAAAGTCGAGCAGTTGGTGCGCGTCAATGGAGCAAGCCTTCTGTATTCTGCGGCTCGCGAAATGATCGCCGGCATTACGGCGCGTGGTCCGTGGCCGATGATCACCCTGCCGTCAGTTTCGTTCGTGGAGCCGGCGGCTCAATCCAACACGAATCCCGATTCCCCCGCGAAAGCCGTCACGGAAGCACGAACGTGAAAGCGGCTGCAATGGCACAGGAGCAGCGTGGGTGGTGCGAGCGGTTGGCGGAGGCATTGATCTGGCTGCATTCCCCCGCCGCAAAGAAGGAGTCGGTGGGGCTGCTGGTGGCGTATTTCGAGCGGTGGCTGAACGGGCTGGTGTATGAGTTGTTCTTCCCCGGCGAGTTGCGCGCCCGGCGACTGACGCTGTTTGACGCCACCGCGAAGTTCGCCCCGCCCGACTTGTCGAAAATCCCCGCGAAGCAAAAGCTGGCCGCGTTGCAGGAACTCTTCGCGAAAGCCTACGACACGAACTCCGAGTTGCGCGCGATGTTGTTCGATTTGTCGTCGGTCGAGGAAGTCCGCATCATCGAGGAGGCCGGGAAGACATGAGGAATGCTCGCAATTGTGAACCGATGGTTGTAGAATTCCGACGATCATGAACGCAACGCAACAGCAATGGTTTCCGAGTGGCGCGCGGTGGTTGCGCGCTGATTTCCATTTGCACACGCAAGCCGACCAAGAATTTGACAAGCCATCGGCCGGAACGAACTTTGTCGAGGCTTACGTGGCGGCGCTTCAACAAACGCGCGTTGGCCTGGGCGTAATCACAAATCACAACAAATTCGACCGCGATGAGTACAAGACGTTGCGCAAGGCCGCGGAGAAAGTGGGTATTTTCTTGTTGCCGGGCGTGGAGTTAAGCGTGCAAGGCGGTAGCACGGGCGTTCATGTCCTCATCGCCTTCGACCCGGCAAGCTGGGTGTTCAACAGGGAGAACACTGACTTCATCAATCGGCTGCTGGACGCGGCGTTCGAGCACGTGGCGAATCGGGAGAGTGAGAATACGGCGTGCGCGTGGACGTTGTCCCAAACGTTGGAGAAACTCGACGAGCATCGGCAGAACGGGCGCGATTCGTTCGTGGTGCTGGCGCATGTGGACGATGCGAAGGGCGCGTTTCAGGAATTGGGCGGAGGTTTGAAGTCACACTTCAACGAGTTGTTTGTCCGGTCGGTGTTGGCGGTGCAGAAGGCGCGGTCGCAGAACAACTGGAACAATCTCCGGCAATGGTTGGGCGTGGATTGGCAACCGGCTCGGGTGGAAGGATCGGACTGCAAGCGGTTGGAGGATGTCGGACGCGCGCACGTCGAGGGTGGCGCGAAGAAGGAGACGTGGCTCAAGCTGGGCGCGTTCACGTTTGAGGCGGTGCGGTTGGCGTTGGTGATGAAAGATCAGCGAGTGGCGACAAGTTGCCCGCAACGACAAGCCGGAGTGGTCCAATCCATCAAGTGGATCGGAGCGGCAGGCTTGATGCATGAACGTCAGATCGCGCTCAGTCCGGATTTGAGCAACGTCATTGGCATTCGTGGCAGCGGTAAGTCGTCCTTGCTGGAGTCGTTGCGCTACGTGTTTGACGTGCCCTTGCCAGCCAACGCCGAGGACGCGGATTACAAGGAAACGCTCGTGCAGCGGACACTGGGTAGTGGGGGCAAGGTGATTGCCGAGATCACGACGCGTGATGGCATAGCGTATCGCGTGGAGCGGATTTTGGGAGATTCGCCAAAGGTGTTCCGCAACGGGCAAGCCATTCCCAATTTGCGGCCGTCGGGGGTGTTGAAGGTGCGGTATTTCGGTCAGAAAGACCTCGCCAAGTTCGGGGAAAGCCGGTTTGCGCGGGAGTTGGTGGAACGGTTTGCGGGGCGCGAGGAGGAGGACGCTCAGACCGCCCAGGTGCGCGCCCAGATTGAGCAACGGCTCGTTACGTTGACGCATGGCCAGAGCCGCCTCGCCAAGCGCGAAGAGATCGTCAGTCAGCTGGCCGAGATCGAGGAGGATTTGAAACGGTTCAAGCAGCATGGCTTGGAAGACAAGCTGAAGGAGCAGATCGCGCTGGAGAAAGACTTGGACCAAGCGCAGAGCATCGTGGAATTGGAGCAGGACGTGGTCGGCGCAGTCGAATCATTGATGGACGACTACCGGGATGCCCTTCAGGCTGCCGCCGCTTACAAGGCGGCTGCCGACACGGCGCAATTTGAGGCCGTGCAAAAGTCGCTTCAGAAGTTCATCACGGCATTTGAACAACTGGAGGCTTTGTTGCGGGAGTTAAAGTCAGCCCAAACGGAAACCGGCAAAGGACAGCAGAAGCTGGCCGCGTTACTGACGTCCAAGAAGGAAAAGTTCGCGGAAATCCGCGCGGGGCTGCATCTGAAGGGCGAGTTGAGTCCCGACACGTTCATTCAACTTTCCAAGCGGAAACAGAATTTGGAAGCCCAGCGCAAGGAATTGGAGACGCTCCAGACGAAGCAGGGTCAGTTCGAACAGGCGATGCGGCAGGATTTGATCCGCCTCCAACAACTCTGGCAGGACGGGCATCAACGGCGACAGGAAGAAATCAAGCGGCTCAATGCGTCGTCGGTGGATTTGCGAATCGAACTGAAGTTCAAGGGAGACAAAAACGCCTTCATTGAGCGATTGAACGGTTTGGTTTCGGGTTTGCAGCGGCGAACATTGCAAAAGGTCGTGGAGGCGTTTTCTGACGGCGTCGAACTCTATCTCGACCTCTTCAGTGACGGTAAGCAGTGTGCGGAAGCGGGGCTGACACCAGAGCAAATCGTCAAATTCCGCGAAGGTCTAGCTGCGAACCTGAAGGAGTTGATCACGTGGCGGCCTCCCGATCAGGTGAACATTTTTTACAAGGACAACCCCTTGCACCAGCATTCAGTGGGGCAGCGCGCTACGGCGCTGATGCTGTTCTTGCTGAGTCAGGAGGATTTCGATGTGCTGATCGTGGACCAACCGGAAGACGACCTCGACAACGAGACGTTGTACGAGGAAGTCATCAAGCGGTTACTCGGACTGAAGGGCAAACGCCAGATCATTTTCTCCACGCACAGCCCCAACATACCCGTGCTGGGCGATGCCGAGCAAGTGGTCCGCTGCCACTATGCGCCGTCGCACATCGAGACACTCACTGGCAGCATTGACGACCCTCAGATGCAGCAGGAAATCATCCGCGTCATGGAAGGCGGGAAGGACGCTTTCCGTCGGCGGCAACAAATCTACGAAACATGGAAGCTCTCGAACTCCTCGAACTGATCGCGCTGGGCGAAACCTCGACGGTGCAGTTCAAACGCACCATCGAAAGCCCCGACAAACTGGCAGCGGAATTGTGCGCCTTCGCCAATTCGGAAGGCGGCCTGCTGTTGTTCGGCGTGGAGAACGACGGCACAATTGCGGGCTGCTCTGCCGAAGAAGTGCGGGCACTGACCTCGACCATTGCGAACGTCGCGGCCAACAATGTTCGCGAACCGTTGTTCCCCACTTGCGAGGTCGTCAAGGTGCAGGATAAGAACGTGCTGGTCGTGCGCGTACCCGAAAGCGAAGCGAAGCCGCATTTCGACAAAAACGGCGCGATCTGGGTTAAGAACATGGCTGACAAGCGCCGCGTGACATCGCGCGAAGAACTGCGGCGCATCTTTCAGGACGCGCATGTGTTCTCTGCCGATGAAATGCCGGTGCCACGTTCCACGCTGGAGGATTTGGACTTGGAGGCGTTGGATGCCTTTCACCGGAAACATTATTCCCAATCAGTAGCGGAAACCGGCTTGCCGTTGGGGCGGCTAGCCGAAAACCTGAATCTGGCGCGGGGCAATCACCTGACACTGGCCGGCTTGCTTTTCTTTGGGAAACATCCGCAGAAATACCGGCCGGAACTGGTCATTAAGGCCGTTGCTTATCCGGGGGTATCGGCAACCGAGACAACAAAATATCTGGATAGTGAAGATTTGGACGGCACATTGCCAGCCCAGTTGGCCAAAGCCAAAGCCTTCTTGCGTCGCAATCTCGTCAAAACTCAGAGCAATCAAAACATCAATACCGAGGGTGAGTGGGAAATCCCTGAGCAGGCGCTCGAGGAGTTGTTGGTGAACATGTTGGTGCATCGGAACTATTTCATCAGTGCCACCAACAAGCTGTTCATCTATTCCGATCGGGTTGAAATTCATTCCCCTGGCTGTCTTCCCAACCAGTTGACGGTGGAGCAGGTCAAAGCCGGTAACTCGATTTCCCGCAACCCAATCCTGCTAACCCTTGCGTCAAAGCTGCTACCCTACCGGGGGATTGGCACCGGCATTCGTCGCGCGCTGGCCCTGCATCCGGAAACCGAGCTTTACAACGATGTGACTGAGAATCGGTTTCGCAGTGTGCTGAAGCGAACGCGAAAGGTTTGATTCGAGCGGAATATGATCCGCCTTGCCTTCGATCGGTGGCTGAACGGGCTGGTGTATGAGTTGTTCTTCCCCGGCGAGTTGCGCGCACGGCGGCTGACGCTGTTTGACGCCACCGCGAAGCTCGCCCCGCCCCACCCGCGTTTGTTTGCGCAGGTGCGCGACGAGATTTATCACGTTCTACGTGACCGCCGCGTTGACCAAGCAGATTGCCAAGGTGGAGAAAGAAATTGGGCGCTCTACGGGCTATGAGCGGGAAAGGCTGAAAGCTGAAATCTGAAGGGTGAAGGTGGAGGACAGAACGGGCGAAGATACCATGAAAAATCCAAAGGATAACCTGTGAATGCGGAATTTTTGGCTGCAGGAGGCCTGGTAGGATGCGTTCCCGCAATAGGTTGTGACATGAGGCTGAAAATCCGCCTTGCTGTGGTGGATTTTCATGGTAGGCTCGCCCTGTGATTCCTCGCACGCAATTGTTGGAGCAGGTACGAACGGCTCTGAAACGAAGCCGAGTAGTGGCGCTGCTTGGGCCGCGTCAGTGCGGGAAGACGACCTTGGCACGGCAGATTGTACCGGCCGAGTCAGCCAATTATTTCGACCTGGAAGACCCACGTCATATTGCGCGCTTGGACGAGCCGATGTCGGCGCTGGGAAATCTGCGGGACATCGTGGTGATTGACGAGGTGCAACGGCGACCGGAACTGTTTCCGGTGTTGCGAGTGCTGGCCGACCGTGAACCCTTGCCAGCCCGGTTTTTGATTCTCGGCAGCGCGTCACCGGCGCTGTTGCGACAGTCGTCGGAATCACTCGCGGGGCGAATCGAACGGGTCTTGATGGGCGGGTTTAGCTTGCAAGAAGTCGGGTTGCCGGCGCAGGAGCGGCATTGGTTGCGGGGCGGGTTTCCACTGTCGTTTTTGGCGGCGGATGAAGCGGCATCGTTTCGGTGGCGGCAGGAGTTTGTGATGACGTTTCTGGAGCGGGATGTGCCGCAACTGGGGTTTGCGGCACCGGCGCTGACGTTGCACCGGTTCTGGAGCATGGTGGCGCATTATCACGGCCAGATTTGGAACGCGGCGGAACCGGCCCGCTCGCTGGGCATTGGCGAGACGACGGTGCGCCGGTACTTGGATTTACTCAACGACCTGTTCATGGTCCGGCAATTGCCGGCCTGGCATGCGAATTTGAAGAAACGGCAGGTGAAGTCGCCCAAGGTGTATTTCCGCGATACCGGGTTGCTGCATCACCTGTTGGGCATTCGCGACGCGGGGGAGTTGGAGCGGCACCCGAAGTGCGGCGCGTCGTGGGAAGGTTATGTGGTGGAAGAGACGTTGAAGGCGGTCGCGCCGGACGCGGCCTATTTTTGGGCGACGCATCAAGGGGCGGAGATTGATCTGGTGTTGCAGAAACAAGGTCGGTTGTATGGCGTGGAGTGCAAGCGGCTGGATGCGCCCAAGATGACCCCTTCGATGCGAATTGCGTTGGAGGATTTGAAGCTGGAACGAATCGCCGTGATCTATCCCGGCTCGCAACGGTACACCATGCACGACCGGGTGGAAGCCGTCCCACTGGCGGCAGTGGTGGACGGAATGAAAGGGTTGTTTCCGGAGGGCAAGGATGAAGGCTAAGGGCTAAAACGATATGAACGAACGACCGCGAGATTTGAAGCTGCGAACCAAGGAATTTGCACTCCGTGTCATCCGCCTGTATTCCAAGCTGCCAGAGAACGATGCTGTCGCGCAAGTGCTCGGCAAACAGGTGCTTCGTTCGGGGACATCGGTGGGTGCAAACTATCGCGAGGCGGCGCGTGGGCGATCCAAACCGGAGTTCGCCGCCAAGACCGGGGACTGTCTCAAAGAAATCGTCGAAACCGAGTACTGGCTTGAACTGTTGGCAGCCTTCAGGCTTTAGCCTTATTTTCCCATGAGCCACGACATCATAGACAATCGCAAAGAGAAGCTGGTGGATCACATCAACCGGATTCTGTCATCCACGGAAGCAGCGCGGTTTGCGGTGGGGTATTTCTTCCTGTCGGGGCTGGAGAGCATCGCGTCGCGGCTGGCCGGGCTGAAGGAGTTGCGGTTGCTCATTGGCAACACGACCAACCGCGAGACGTTGGAGCAGATCGCAGAGGGGTATCGGCGCTTGGAGTTGGTCGCGGAAGCGCGCGAGGCGGAGGCGTATCCGAAGCGGCACGCCGAGAAACAGATGCAGCGCGAGACGGCCCAGAACATCCGGTCGGCCATCGAGTTGATGGATCAGACCGATGAAGCGCAGGCGGTGGTGACAACGTTGGTGCGGATGATCGAGGAGAAACGGCTCAAGGTGAAGGTCTATACGAAGGGACGGTTGCACGCGAAGGCGTATATCTTCGATTACGGCAAGGTCTATGGCAGCGACGGTAAGCCGGTCGAGCGGCACGAGAAGGGTATCGCTATTGTCGGGTCGTCGAATCTCACGTTGTCGGGCGTAACGCACAACACCGAGTTGAACGTGCTGGTGCAGGGCAACGACAACCACGCCGAGTTGGTGAAGTGGTTCGACGAGCTTTGGAAGGAAGCGCAGGATTTTGATGAAGCGTTGATGCAGGAGATGAAGCAGTCGTGGGCGGTCGCCCCGGTGCGCCCGTATGACGTGTACATGAAGACGCTCTACGCGCTGGTGCGCGACCGTCTCGAAGGTGAGGACGACAAAGACATTCTGTGGGACGACGAGATCACCAAGCGGCTGGCCGATTTCCAGAAGGTAGCGGTCCGTCAGGCGGTACAAATGATCCGCGATTTCGGCGGGGCATTTGTGGCGGATGTGGTCGGGTTGGGCAAGAGCTACGTGGGCGCGGCCATCGTGAAACATTTCGAGCGGACAGATCATGCCCGGTCGCTAATTGTGTGCCCGGCGCCATTGATGGAGATGTGGGAGCGATACAACGAGGTTTATCAACTCAACGCCCGTGTGCTTTCAATGGGCATGTTGCGCGAGGACGACACCGGGGCGGTCAACCGCCTGCTGGAGGATGTGCTCTACAAGGACCGGGATTTTGTGCTGATTGACGAGAGCCACAATCTCCGGCATCCCGACACGCAGCGGTACAAGGTGATGGAGGCGTTCCTGAGCACGGGCCGTCGGTGCTGTTTTCTGACGGCCACGCCGCGCAACAAGAGTGCCTGGGATGTCTATCACCAGATCAAACTGTTCCATCAGGACGACAAGACCGACCTGCCGGTGGATCCGCCGAACCTGAAGGAGTACTTCAAGCTGATTGAAAAGGGCGAGCGCAAGCTGCCGGACTTGCTAGCGAACATCCTGATTCGCCGCACCCGCAATCACATCCTGCGCTGGTACGGGTTTGATTCGGAGACAAATCAACCGATTGATCCGTCGCGGTTTCGGGACTACCTCGACGGGAAGAAACGCGCCTACGTCATCGTCGGCGGCAAGCATCAGTTCTTCCCGAAACGCGAGCTGGAGACCATCGAATACAGCATCGAGGACACGTACCGGGGCCTGTACCAGCAGTTGCGCGGCTACCTCGGCAAACCCGGTAGGTTCCGCCGCCGGGTCATTGAGCCAACCGGTGAAGAACTCACGTATGCCCGGTACGGCCTCTACCACTACGTGCCGGCCGAGAAGCAAAAGCGCGAGCCGTATGCCAGCCTGCAACGGGCGGGGGCGACATTGCGTGGGTTGATTCGCATTCTCCTGTTCAAGCGGTTCGAGTCATCGGTGTTCGCCTTCAAGGAAACCGTCCGCAGGCTGCTCGTTGTTCACGAACGATTCCTGAAAGCATTGGACGAGGGGGTTGTCCCGGCCGGCGACGACGCACAGGCGATCCTGTACGAGCCGAACCAAGACGAAGAACAGGATTTGATGGACGCACTTCGGAATGTGTCCGGGAAGTACAACATCGCCGATTTCGACCTGCCGAAGCTAAAAGCTGCCATCGCGCACGACGTGAAGCTGCTGAAGAAGATCCTGCAACTGGTTGAGCCGATCACGCCCGAACAGGATGCGAAGTTGCAAAAGTTGAAGGAATATCTGAGCAAACCGCCCCTCAAAGACCGCAAGCGATTGATTTTCACGCAATACGCCGACACCGCCCGGTATTTGTACGAGAACCTCAATCCGGGCGGCAAGCGCGACGACATTGACGTGATCTTCAGCGGCGACAAGAGCAAGATGCGCGTCGTTGGCCGGTTTGCGCCGAAAGCCAATCCGCAGTATCAACGCACGGCGGGCGAAGCGGAGTTGATGACGGTGGTGGCGACGGATGTGCTGGCCGAAGGCTTGAACCTGCAGGATTGCGACAACATCATCAACTACGACCTGCACTGGAATCCGGTAAGGCTCATCCAGCGATTCGGGCGCATTGACCGCATCGGCAGCGACCACGACGTCGTCTATGGCTTCAACTTCCTGCCGGAGACCGGCATCGAGAAGAACCTCAACCTTCAGCAGAAGCTGCACAACCGGATTCAGGAAATCCACGACACCATCGGCGAAGATTCCGAGATTCTTGACCGGACCGAGAAGCTCAACGAAGACGCGATGTACGCCATCTACGAGAAGAAGAACGGCGGTCAGTTGATGCTGTTCGAGGACGAGCAGGAAGAAGAGTTCCTCGACCTCAACGAGGCCGAAGAAATCCTACGGCAACTCCGCAAGGAAAACCCCGCCGAGTACGAGCGCATCGCCGACCTGCGCGACGGTATCCGCACCGGCAAGCTTTCCACACACAAAGGCCAGTTCGTTTTCTGCGAAGCCGCCTACCCGAACCAGCCGGAGCAAAAGGGCTACCAGCAATTGTTCCTGCTGGATGAAGCCGGCAAGGTTGTCTCGAAGGACATCCCGAAGATTCTCGGCCTCATCAAGTGCGTTCCGGAAACCAAAGCCCTGCCGCTGCCGAAAGATTACAACGCCGCCGTGATGCGCGCGCAACAGATCTTCGCCGAGGAAGTCAAACACCGGCATGGTGAACGTCAGCACACATTGTCGCTGAGCCACGGCCAGAACTACGTCCTGCGCGAACTGCGCGTCCTGTTCGCCGCGACCGAGAATGAAGATCAGAAGGCTATGATCAATGTGCTCGCAAAGGCGTTTCGTGGCCCGGTCACCCGTGCTGTGAACAAGGAATTGAATCTATTGCGCCGCAACGGTGTCGCCGGGCAGCCGTTGCTCAAGTCCCTCGCCAAGCTCTACGACCAGCACAATCTCCGCGATTGGGTGGATCGGCGGAGGGCTTCCGACAAAGAGCATCCTGTCCCAAGGGTTGTGTGTAGCGAGGCGCTGTTGTAGAGGCTGGTTGTTGAGTCCATGAAGGGATAGACACACTGTGTCTTGCACCCGACCCTTTCGCCCGCTAGACTGCTGGCGTGAGAGAGCTTCAAAAAATCCATGACTGGTTGTGGGAGGTGCCCGTGACATACAAAAGCGGGATGCGGGTGCCGGGTCGGATTTACGCCACGGAGGAGATGTTGCGTCATGCGGTGGACGAGAATGCGCTGGAGCAGGTGGCGAACGTGGCGTTTTTGCCGGGTATCCAGAAATATTCATTGGCGATGCCGGACATTCATTGGGGTTATGGATTTCCCATCGGCGGTTGCGCGGCCACGGATCCTGCCGACGGAGGCGTGATTTCGCCGGGCGGCGTTGGGTACGACATCAATTGTGGGGTGCGACTGATGCGCACGAATCTGCGTCAGGCCGACGTGGCGCCGCGAGTTAAGGAACTGGTGGCACAGTTGTTTCGCGATGTGCCGTGCGGGTTGGGGAAGGGGAGCGATTTGGACTTGTCGTTTGCCGATGAGAAGGCATGTATCCGGGAGGGGGCAGCGTGGGCGGTGAAACGGGGGTTCGGCAAACCGGAAGACCTCGATTTCATCGAGGAACGCGGTTGCTTGGAAGGGGCGGAGTTGACGGGGATTACGAGTCGGGCGCTGGAGCGAGGGGCGGGGCAGGTGGGGTCGGTGGGCAGTGGCAATCATTTTCTGGAAGTGCAGGTGGTGGACGAGGTGTTCGACGAATTGGCGGCCGAAGTGATGGGACTGACAAAAGGTGGCATTACAGTGATGATCCACTGTGGCTCGCGCGGGTTTGGCTACCAGGTTTGCGATGATTATTTGAAGATGATGCGGAACACACCGCAGAAGTATGGAATCAGCCTTCCTGACCGTCAGTTGGTGTGCGCGCCGGTGGACTCGCCAGAAGGACGCGAGTATCTGTCCGCAATGCGGTGCGCGGCGAACTATGCTTTTGCGAACCGGCAGGTGTTGATGGCGAAGGCGGAGCGGGCGTTTGAGCATGCGCTGCGGATTTCACCGCGGGAATTGGGGATGGAATTGATTTACGATGTGCCGCACAACATTGCGAAGTTGGAACGGCACGAGGGCAGAACGCTTTGTGTGCATCGCAAAGGAGCAACGCGGGCGTTTGCGCCAGGGCACGAGTCGTTGCCGGCGCGGTATCGCGGGATTGGCCAGCCGGTGTTGGTGCCGGGCGACATGGGGCGGTGTTCGTTTGTGCTGGTCGGCACGCAGACGGCGATGGAACAGACGTGGGGAACGGTTTGCCACGGCGCAGGGCGGATGATGAGCCGCGCGGCAGCGATGAAACACGGTTCGATGGCGGATCTGCGTCGGACGATGGAAGAGGCGGGAGTGATAATGATGGCACACGGGAAGGGGACAGCGTTGGAAGAGGCGCCGTGGGCCTACAAGGATGTGTCGGATGTGGTGGAGGTTTGCCACCAAGCTGGGATTGCGCGGAAGGTGGCGCGATTGCGACCTCTTGGAGTGATCAAAGGCTGATGGGCGCACGGCGCACAGCGGGGTTGAATAAAGAGACGCGCCCTGCGTCGAAGCGGGTGGACCAAGAAGTTCTCACGGAGCTGAGTGATCGGGAGCTGGTCGAGCGATGCCAGCGGGGGAAGTTGGAAGCCTACGGCGAGCTCGTTTCCCGATATCGAAACCGTGTGTATGCTCTGGCGCTCAGCATGGTGAGAAATGAGCAGGATGCAACGGATCTTTGTCAAGAAACATTCGTGAAGGGTTGGCAGGCGATACGGGGTTTCAAGAAGAACGCCTCGTTTTACACGTGGCTGTATCGTATTACCACCAACCTTTGCATTGACCACGTTCGTCGTCGTGAACGCCGTCCGACGGTGGAGTTTCAAGAGGCGGTGGACCCGGACGCCGATGTGGACGTCGAGGTGCCGCCCTCCAGCCAGCCGCTGCCAACCGACGAAGTGCGGCGGCGGGAACTGCGCGAGTTGATCGAGGCGGCGCTGGAACGGCTTTCGCCGGAGCACCGTGTGGTGGTGCAACTTCGAGAATTTGAAGGGTTAGATTATGCGGCGATTGCCAAGGCGGTCGGATGCTCGATGGGCACGGTGATGTCGAGACTTCACTATGCCCGAAAACATTTACAAAAATTATTACGAAAGGTGCTATGAAAAGTCACAACACAGAACGGATCAGCGCGCTGGCCGACGGCGAGCTGAAAGGGTTGTCCCGCTGGCTGACCCAGCGGCATTTGCGGCATTGTCCGTCGTGTGCGGCTGAGTTTCAACGGATCACACGAGTGCGTGAGGCGCTCGCGGCCTGTCCGCCTGTGGTGGAAATGAGTGATTCGGCCGAGTTTTTCTGGTCGAAAGTGCGGCGTGAGATTGAGGCGCGCGAGTCGCAAGCGATTTCGATCCCCATGCCGCGTTTGTCGTGGCGTGACTGGCTGGTGGTGCATCGCGCCGCCTTGGCGGCGGTCACATCGGGGGTGGTGTTGATTCTGGGGCTTTGCCTTATGCGCGAACAATCTCGTCCTGCCGGGCCGGGTACGGTCATGGTGGAACGCGTGGACACTGTCATTCCGAATACGGTTGCGACCCCTTTGAAAGGGGCCGAATCTGATGTTGCCGTCATCTGGGTGTCGGGTCTGGAGTGGACGCCCGACCTTGATCAGATGAAGGAACGCTTCGACAACATTGAGACTTGATCATGCGCTGGCTTCTGGGGGTTGTTGTATCGGTATTGTTGGCGATCTCCGCTGATGCCGCTGTCGTCCAGGCGCGGTTGGTGCTGGCTTCCAACGACAGCAGGAAAGCCGACAAACGGTTGAGCGACATCGAGAGCAAGCTCAAGGAAACGTTTGGTTACCAATTCTACCAGCAACTCGGCGCCCAACAACGTCCGCTGAAGGCCGGTGACAAACTGCGTCTTGATCTCGGACAGGAATTTGTACTGTTTATCCTCCCAAAATCGGCCGACCGTCATCAGCAGGAACTCGAACTGGAATGGTATTCGGGAAAAACCCTGCTTGTGCGCAGCGTTGTGAAGATTGTCGAAAATGGTCATCTCTTCGTCAAAGGTCCTGAAGTCGGCAACGATTGGATTGTGCTGGCCGTCGGCGTGCGCAACTGACCCGCTAAAAACTGGAGCGGGTGAAGGGAATCGAACCCTCCTTGCCGGCTTGGGAAGCCGGTGCATTACCACTATGCTACACCCGCTTGCAACGGCGATATTCTCGCCGGTTTTGACGGCAAATCAAGACAAACTTCATTCCCTGCTAGATCGCACTGAAACAAGAAATGACAAAGCTTGGAACACCTGGCATTGGGCATCATACATTGGCTGTCAGGCAGTGCGATCGTGAACGGGTGGAGTGGCGATAGATGAGGATGCCTTGCAGCAAGGAACGGATCAAAGCGAGGTTCGCTCAACGGTTCATAAATCGAAACAATATCAGATTCATCGCGGCGGAAAATTATCGTCGCCAAGAGGCTTTAGGGAAAGCGTTGACGCTTCGCAATATGTGTGTTAGTAGTGCACATACGGTAATTACTACCCTTTAGAGATAGATCATTGGGTGGGAAAGAGGAGAGAATGAGAGGAATGATGCAACCAGATACGCCGTATGGGACAATGGGAAGCACGGATTTACCTGTGCCGAGCCAGAGCCTGCGGGTGGAACGCAAACAGTTCACTTTTGAACTGAAAGAGAATCCACGTGGACAGTTCTTGCGCATCACGGAAGAAGTCGGTGGACGCCGCGACGCCATTATTGTGCCGCTAAGCGGCATTGAACAATTCCGAGATACGTTGAACGAAGTCATTCGCGCCAGCCAAAAGCTCATCCCGAAGGAATAGCCGGTTTATTTTGACGGCGGGACGGCCAAGTTTTTTCCAGCTTGGAAGGGTGAAATTTGTGTGCCTATTTACCCAGAAGGCAAATAGGCAAGGAGGGTGTTTTTTGGCTTGCGAAAGGACAAAGGGATGGTGTTTAGTACAACCTCTTTTTTGAGAAGAAGGAAATATGGAGCCTGACAAAAGTTCAATGCCGGAGGCGCGGCTGCATTTCCTTGATTACTGGCGTGTAATCAAGTCCCGTAAAGCCATTGTCTTCGTGGTGTTTTTAATTGTGACGTTGGTGGCGGCCACGGTCACCTTTTTCCAGCCGAAAATTTACATGTCCGCCGCTCGTATCAAGGTCGAGCAGGAGCGGCTGACGGTGGAACTGTTCCAGCAGCAGGGGTACACGGGGTATGACCCGTATTTTTTGCAGACCCAGTATGAGATTATCCAGTCAAAGAAGATTCTGGAACCGGTCATTGAGCGATTTGAGCTTCGAAAACGATGGGCGTATGGAGCCGACCCGCTTCCGATGGAAGTGGTATTTCGGATGTTGAAGCGGAATCTGTCGGTCCAACGTTATCGCGATACGAGTTTGATTGAAATCCGTGTCTTTGACAAGGATCCGCAATTGGCGGCGGACCTTGCCAACAGCATTGCAGATACCTTCGAAAAAGACCGTTTGGAAGTCCGACGGCAACAGACCATGAAGGGGTTGGCCAAGGTCCAGGAAGAAATGGATCGTCAGTACAAAAAAGTGCGCGAGGCCCAGGACAAGGTGGAAAAATTGCGCAAAGAGCTGAATGTGCCGGTATTTGGCGCGGTCAAACTCAATGACCTGACCATCCAGCAATTGGAACAACAATTGACGATGGCGCGAGTTGAGTTTGTCGGGAGAGAGACCCGCCTGAAGGAATTGAAGAAACTCAATCCCGCCCAGTTACGGAATGCGATTGCGACGACCGTGGGCGATCCGACGGTTCAACAATTGTTGCAACAGTTCAGCGACGCGGAAGTGCGGTTGCAGGTGTTGAAACAGGATTACGGCCCTGACCACCCGCAGGTGAAGGCGGCGATCGTGCAACGCGATACCTTGAACCAGCAGATCGAGTCCCGCCTGGATGGCATCATGCGCGGCTACGAAGTGGACTATGCCATGGCCAAAGAACGGGTTGCCGAACTGCAGAAACAACTGGACGAACTGAAAAAAGCCAGCCTGTTGATGGAAAGCGAGGCATTTTTGCCCTTCCGTAACGCCCAGCGGGACGAGGAATCGGAGACAAAATTGTATGAAGTGCTCAAACAGCGCTTGCAACAGGTTTCAATTGAGTTACAGGTGCCGCGCAGCCCGGTGGAATTGATTGATCGCGCCGAGCCGTCCATCGTTCCAGTCAAGCCGGACTGGACATTCAACCTGAGCATTGGCGGATTGGTGGGGCTGCTGTTGGGGATTGGGCTGGCGTTCTTCATCGAGTTCCTCGACACCAGCCTCAAAATCATGGAAGACGTGGAACGGTACCTTGGCTTGCCCGTGCTCGGCGTTATCCCACAACAGGCCACATTGCTTAGCAGCCCCAATGCCTCTCCGCTTCATCTGGAGGCCTACCGGATGCTTCGCACAAACCTCGATTTCAGCTATCCCGGCGCAGGGCCGAAATCCATTGCCGTCCTCAGTAGCGCCGCCGGTGAAGGGAAGTCCTTTACACTGGCCAATCTGGCATTTGTGTACGCGCAGCAAGGCTCGCGCGTGCTGGTAGTGGACACTGACCTGCGGCGTCCCACCGCGCACAAGTACTATGGAATTTCGCGTGAGTGCGGACTTTCCGATTACCTTGCAGGAGTCAAATCCTTGGATGAGGTCATCCACAAGAGCGATTGGAACAATGTCTGGATGATCCCTGCTGGCGACCCGCAATCGGCTCGGGCAGCTTTGCCCCTGTTGACATCGCAGCGGATGAACCACCTGATTCAGGAACTGGCTCATCGGTTCGACGTGGTACTCTACGACACACCGCCGGTGTTGGGTATCAGTGACGCGGCGGTGGTGGCACGTGAAGTTGGCAACGCCATTCTGGTGGTCCAGCATCGCCGTTATCCGCGTGCGATGTCACAACGAGCCCGCAAGATGATCGAACACGCCGGCGGCAAACTCCTGGGCGTGGTGGCTAACAACGTCCACGTGGGCCAGGAAGATAACTACTATTATTACCACGAGCACTACGAACACTATTTACGCGATCATGAAACGCCGAAGTCCGACAAGGACGCAAAGGCAGAGGAAATGAAATTGGAAGGCAAATACTAAAACGGTCAGGACCGGTTGATCTGGTGATATGAAAACAACCCTGCAAGGTTTCCTTCGTGAGAGCGCCATTGTGATGGTTGCTGGGTGGTGTGGACTGGTTTTTCTGAGCGGTTGTGGCGGCGGTAGTGGTGTCAAGACGACGCCACCTGTTGCGGTTCCACCCCCTACGGAAGCGACGCGCGAGTCAGAATCGCGTCTGCGCGCCGGTGATCCGTTGCAAATCCGCATCGAAACCAATCCCAGCATCCCGGCGCAGACCTACGAGTTGGCAGTGGATGACGAGGGGCAGATTGCCCTGCCGTTGATTGGCCGATTGAAGGCGGGGGGCTTGACGACGAGTGAGTTGGCCGACAGCATTCAAAAAGCGTATGTGCCGCGGTATTATGTGCGGTGTACGGCAACGGTGCTGGCGCCGGTGCGCTTTTTCTATGTAGGCGGCGAAGTCAAGAATCCAAGCCGTTTTCAATGGAGCAAGGACATGACGTTACTGAAGGCCATCAATACGGCCAGTGGATTTACCGATTTTGCCAATCGCACCAAGGTGGAGATTGCCCGCGGTCGGACCAAGCTGGTGTACGATTGCGAAGAGATCCGACGCAATCCGGAAAAAGATGTAGCGATTCAGCCGGGCGATTCCATTTATGTTCCTCGCAGTATCTTTTAGTCGGAGTGATTCTGAACGGGGGGCGATGGTCGGGCGGTTTTGCATGAATGAGACACTCTCATAAGAAAAGAGATTATCGTCCCGCCGACATCGAAAGGCCGTTGTTGGTTCCGTTTGCAATACGTTGCCAGCAGATTTCGTTTTTCCTGACGGCGGCGCTGTTGGCAACGGTTCCATTGGTGCCCGTCTCGATGTCGGTGTGGGGCTGGAATGTAGCCATGTGCTTGGCGGGTGTCATTGCGGCGATGTGGGTGTTGAGTCAGTTTTCCGGGCGGGAAGTGCATTTGGTTTCCACGTTGCTCAGCGCTCCGGTGTTGTTGTTGGCTTCTTACATGGTGGTGCGGTACGGCTTGACGGAGGTCGAACTGTCGGCGCGTGGGGTTATGATGAAATTTCTGGGGATGGCGATTTTGTTTTTTGTCAGCACCAACGTCATCTATCATCGCTGGCAGTTTCACTGGTTGGTTTGGATTCTGGTGGCCTTGGGGGCGTTGGCGGCGTTGGAAGGATTGCGCCAATGGCTGATGAACGGATGGGGGAACGCCATCTCCGTGACAGGATTGATGGGCAAAAAAGCGATTCGAGGGCCCTTTGCCAGCTCTGCTGAGTTTGCGGTGTTTTTGCACATGATGTTTTCCGTGGTTGTCTCTCTCTTTCTTTTTTCGCGTTATCCGCTCTCGCTGAAGATGGTTTGTGCGTTTGTGGCGGGGATCATAGGGCTGGCGCTGGTGGCGACAGGGCAGGCGCAGTACTGGGTCGGCTGGGTGTTATCTATTACAGTGCTTGGAATTTATTTGTTACGAAAACGAGGGTGGAAATTCCGATGGGCCTTGTTGGGTGCCAGCGTGCTTCTGCTGGTAGTCGGCGCGGCCTGGTTGGCAGCGTACAAATTGGAGGTTATGGCTCCGTCGCCGGTGCGGGCGCATGTGGAGACGTTGGAGACAACGGGAACAGTCTCTCCGACCGCGCCATCATCCCCGTCCGTACCGTTGTGGCGGAGCGCGCTGACCATGGCGTTGCGGAATCCGTTGATGGGGGTCGGTTTGGGGATGTTTGAATGGCGGTACCCATTTTATCGTGGTCAGCAAGGGACGCCGACGGATGCGGGAAACGATTGGCTCGGCATTTTTGTGGAAGCCGGTTTTATCGGTGTGGTTTTGACCGTGTGGGTGGCCGTGGCGTTTGTGGTGGCGGCTGTTCAGATTCTCAATGCCCGTGCTCGCCGTTATTCTGCCTCTACAGCCTCGAATCGTTACGCCTATGTGGTGGCCGGACTGGCGGCGTTCGTGGCGGTGGTGATGGATGGTTTGCTGATGAAGGGGTTCGGCGCGTGTGGAAATCAGCTTGTGCTGTTGACGATCATGGCGATCACCCTGACCAGCGCGCTCCATAACCGCAACGATAACCCGGAAAAATCCCACACACCGGGCAAGCTCACGTTGTTTCGGTTGACGGGGGTACATCGGGTGCTGCTGACGGCAGGCTCGATTTTGTTGTTGTTGTTGTTTCTATGGCTGGTGATCACCACATGTCCGGGGGAGTTTTTCCTGTCGCGCGCACAGCAGTATGCGTTGCGTCGGGAATGGAGCGAGGCGGAAGCATTTTACCGCAGGGCCATTCGTTCGGATCCCCGTAATTATCAGGCCCTGGTGGGATTGGGTGACCTGTACGTTGCCCGTGCAGCGATGGATAGCAATGAAGCGCTGGCACTGCGGGAGCAGGCGTTGAGCCGCTACCAGCAAGCAATCATCCTCAACCCTTACGCCTACGAACTGCGGATCAAGATGGGACAACTTTACGATGTCTTGGGCAGCCGTGAAAAGGCCGAGGAACAATACAAGCTGGCGCTCCAGGGCGATCCACGCAACGGCCTGTACCATGAGGCGACTGCCGGACATTACCAGCGATGGGGCGAAACCGGGCAGGCCGAACAACATTTCCGGCTGGCGGCAAAGTTGAAAGCAATCAATACGCTCTCCGTGCCCCGGATAGAGGAGCCGGAGGAGGTTTCGCCGTTTGACGTTATGCCGTGATTATTGGATAATGCAGTCCCATTGAGATGCCAACGCAAAACCCATCCCAGGAGGATACCATGATGAGTCGTCGTTCGATGTTGAAACGCACTGCTGCCACCGCCGCGGTTGCCGCCGCGGGGGGGGCGGTTGGAATGCATTCGCTGGAAAGTCTTGCCGCGGGCAGCGAACCGGTTGTGAAAAATGGACGCATCAAGCAATCGCTGGTTCACTGGTGTTTGGAAACCTCGCCGGAGAAATGGTCCATCGAACGGACCTGCACCGTGGCACGCCAGCTTGGTTGCAACAGCGTCGAGTTGGTGGCATGGAAGGATTTTCCCGTGCTCCAGAAACACGGCCTGATCTGTGCCATCGTTCAACTGGACACCGGCGACGAACCACCCTTCCTTCGCGGCTGGAACAATCGCGATTTTTGGCCGCTGATGCAGAAACGCACCCGCGACGCCATTGACATTGCTGCCAAGTACGGTTACCCGAACGTCATCACCTTTACCGGTTACGAAACGAAGGACCCGACCAATCCGAAGAGCGCAAAAATCTCGCGCGAGGAGGGCGCCGCCAACTGTATCGAGGGATTGAAAACCGTGATGAGCTATGCCGAGCAGAAGAAGATAAACGTCTGCCTCGAAATCCTCAACAGTCGCGTTTCCGATCATCCGATGAAGGGGCATCCTGGCTATCAGGGCGATCACGCAGATTATTGCGCCGAAATCATGCGCGGCGTCGGTTCGCCCCGCGCAAAGCTGTTGTTCGACATTTATCATGTCCAGATCATGGATGGTGATGTCATCACTCGCCTGCGTCAGTACAAGGACCTGCTCGGTCACGTTCATGTGGCTGGTGTGCCCGGACGTTGTGAACTGGACCTGCCTGAACAGGAGATCAACTTTGAGGCTTGTATGCGTGCCCTGCTCAATCTCGGTTACCAAGGGTATGTCGGCCAGGAATTTGTTCCGACGATTCCGCCGCTGGTGGGATTGCGGCGTGCGGTCAGTCTCTGCGACGTGTAAACCGTCCCGTTAGGGTTTGATTCGTAAAAACAGATAACAGTTTTTGGCGTGGGCCTCAGTGATTGTGAGAAACTGGGCATGCCCGTCCAGGAAGACCACCATTGAGCCATTGCCGTGCACGGGGTACATCCAGCCCGGATCCGGCCACGGGCCGGGAGCCGGGACGGAGAAGGGGGCTTCATTCCGCGGTTCGCAGACCCAGTCCCCATCGCCGTTTTCGCCAAAGGCGATCGTTTGCCCCGGATGAAGGATTTCGGAAAGACAGACGCTTTGGGGGTTCTCGCCGATGTAGGCGTTGATGCCGTAGTTGGCATGACTATAGTTATTCTTTGCCTTGGCGGGGGCTTTGGGGCAGAGATAGACGCGCCAGTCGTTGTTGAGGTAGGAGATGAGATTGCCGCGCCAACAGAGGTTGCTCCAATTGCCATAGTAACCGACGGGCGTGTAGTCCTTGTTGTCCTTGGCGTACATGACCAGGGCGGAGTGCAACTGGCGCAGACGTGAAACGCAGGTGGCACGGGCGGCTTGGTCTCGCACACCACCAAATGCCGGAAACAGCAATGCCGCCAGGATAGCGATGATGGTGATTACCACCAGCAACTCAATCAACGTGAAACCACGGGCGGTTCGTCTCATGCGCGGTATCATAGCCGGTTGCCACGCAAACGCAAGAAGCGGCTTGAAGTTTCTCGCGCTCCGCGCATGATGGGGGCGCATGAAGCGAGTCGTGCTCCTGGCAATGGGGTGCCTGGCGCTGGCGACGGCGACGTTTGCCGAGCGCCGGCTCATCATCCGCCCCGACATGTTTCCCGGCAAGGACGGCGCAAACATCAACGGCCCATCATTGATCCGCGCCCCGTCGTGGCTGCCAAACCCGCTCGGCCGATACTACCTGTATTTTGCTCACCACGGCGGCTCTTCCATCCGCCTCGCGTACGCCGACCGCCTTGAAGGCCCGTGGAAAATTCACGAAGGCGGCGTCTTGCGCCTTCAGGACGCGCCCGGTGCCAAGGGACATATCGCCTCGCCGGATGTCCATGTGGACGACGAACAGAAGGAAATCCGGATGTATTTTCATGGTCCGTCCCGGCACGGTGGCGAACAGATGACCTTTGTGGCGCTTTCCAAGGACGGTGTGCATTTTGTTGCCGACAGCAAACCGCTCTGTCCATTTTACCTCCGCGCATTCCGCTGGAACAGCATGTGGTATGGCCTCGCCAAAAGCGGGGCATTGTTCCGCTCCAAGGATGGCCTGACACCGTTCGAGGCGGGCGGCCATCCGCTTCCAATATCCAGAGGGATCTATCCGCGCCACGTTGCGCTTGAGCGGCGCGGCGACACCCTCTGGGTGTACTGGTCCAACATCGGCGACGCGCCCGAACACATTCTCCGCGGCCGTATTCGACTCACGAGCGACTGGACAACCTGGAAAGCCGAGGACATCCAGTCCGTTCTTCGCCCGGAAATGAACTGGGAAGGCGCCGACCTGCCCGTCACCGCCTCCCGTTCCGGTGCCGCCAAACACCACGAACACGCCCTGCGCGACCCGTATGTCTTCGTGGACGACGACCAGCGCGCCTACCTGCTCTACGCCGTTGCCGGCGAGAGTGGCATCGCCATCACTGAACGACCATGAAACGAGGCATCTTCACCGGGATTGGCTTTGGGGCGATTCAAGCCGGGTTGTTTGCCTACGAGGCGTTCCGCTCCGGACGATTTGAGCGGATCATCGTCGCCGAGGTGCGACCCGAAGTCGTCCGCGCCGTGCGCCGCGCCGGCGGGCGCTACCGTGTCAACGTCGCCACCCGCACTGGACTCGAAGTTCACGAGGTCAACGGCATCGAAATCCTCAATCCGAACGACCCTTCCGACCGCCCGTTGCTGGTGGCTGCCGTGGCGGAGGCGACGGAGCTTTGCACCGCATTGCCGAGTGTGGATTTTTACGGCAGCGTCGCCGGATGGCTGGCCGAGGGCTTGCGCGGCAAGACCGAGCCGTGCGTGTTGTACGCTGCCGAGAACCGCAATCGCGCCGCCGCGCTTCTCGAACAGGCTCTGGGCGGGGTGCCCGACAACGTTCAACTGCTGGACACCGTGATTGGCAAGATGAGCGGTGTGGTGCGGGAACTCGATGGATTGGCGCCCGTGACCGACGAATTGTCGGAAGCGTTTCTGGTCGAGGAGTTCAACCGGATCCTGATCTCGCGGATCCGGTTGCCCGGTTTTCAGCGCGGCCTCACCGTGTTTGAAGAAAAAAACGATCTCTTGCCGTTCGAGGAGGCGAAACTCTACGGTCACAACGCCACGCACGCGCTGCTCGGTTTCCTGGCCCACCGCATAGGTTATCGTTTCCTCTCAGAGGTGGACGCCGAACTGCTGGCGCTGGCGCGTGAGGCCTTTCTGGAAGAATCAGGACGCGCGCTGATTGCCCGTCACCAGGGCGTGGACGCGCTTTTCACGGCAACAGGCTGGCGGGCGTATGCCGATGACCTGTTGGCGCGAATGATCAATCCGTGGCTGCGCGATGCCGTGGCACGTGTGATCCGCGATCCGCGCCGCAAGCTCGGCTGGGATGATCGCCTGATCGGCACGATGCGGCTGGCGTTGGATGCCGGGATCGCGCCGTGGCGATTTGCGCAAGGCGCGGCGGCGGCACTGGCGTTGTTGCCGCCGGCGGAACAAAACTTCGACGCGCTCTGGCCGGAGCCGGATTGGCCGCCGGGACGCAAACAACTCTTGCGCGATATGATACAATCCGCCTCACTGCCATGAACGCGCGCTCTCTGCCCACGGCCGTTGTCGCCGGCCACATCTGCCTCGACATCATTCCAACGTTTGACCGGCCCGTGGCGATTGAGCCGGGCAAACTCTGTAAAATCGGCCCCGCCGTCCTCTCCACCGGCGGCGCCGTCTCCAACACCGGCCTCGCCCTTCAACGACTCGGCATACCGACCCGCCTTATTGGCAAGGTCGGCGACGACATTTTCGGACGCGCCATTCGTGAGATTGCCGGTGCCGACGGCATGATTGTCGCCCGGGGCGAGACCAGTTCCTACACCGTCGTCATCAGCCCGCCCGGCGTGGACCGCGCCTTCCTGCACTGTCCTGGCGCCAACGACACGTTTCGCGCCGCCGACGTAACCGACGCGGCGTTGCGTGGCGCGAAGCTGTTCCACTTCGGCTACCCACCGCTGATGCGCCGCTTCTACCTCGAAGGGGGACGCGAACTGGAGTCGTTGTTTCGCCGCGTCAAACGGCTCGGCCTGACCACCTCGCTGGACATGGTAATGGTGGACCCGAACTCCGAGGCGGGCCGTGTGAACTGGGCTGCATTGTTGCGGCGGGTGTTGCCACAGGTGGACCTGTTTCTGCCGAGCCTCGATGAGATTGAGTGGATGATTGGACGGGAGACAAAACCGGGCGCGCTGGCCGAACGCCTGCTCGATTGGGGTGCGGGTCTGGTGGGATTGAAACTCGGCGACCGTGGCCTGTACGTGCGCACGGCGCGCCGCGAACTGCTGGCGCCCTGTTTCGAGGTGAAGGTGGCAGGGACGACCGGGGCGGGCGACTGCGCCATCGCCGGTTTCCTGGCCGCGTGGTTGCGCGGGCTTTCGCTGGAGGAAACATTGACAACGGCGGTGGCCGTCGGCGCATGCTGTTGCGAGGTGCCCGACGCCACCAGCGGAGTGCCGACGTGGACGGCATTGCGGCGGCGGCTGGCGCGGGGCTGGCGGCGACGGGTGACGAGGCTGTCGTGGCCGGGCTGGCAGTGGGATGCGGCGCAACAGCTTTGGATCGGTCCAAACAACAAACCATGAACGGAGGAACCAACATGCAGATTTCGCGTAGAACCTTCCTGAAAACGACCGCCGCTGGCGTCGCCACATTTGCGATCGGTCGGCCGGGAGTTGCCGCCAACTCGAAACTCAACCATGCCTGCATCGGCGTTGGCGGAATGGGGTGGGGGGATCTGAACCAGTTCAAGGATCACCGCGCCGTTCAGATCGTCGCCATCTGTGACGTGGACAAAAACCACCTCGCCAAAGCGGCCGCGTTGCTGCCCGATGCGCGGCGCTACACCGACTGGCGCGAGTTGTTCGCCAAGGAAGGACCGCGCATTGATTCCGTCAATGTGTCCGTGCCCGACCACATGCACGCGGCCATCACCATGACGGCGTTGCATTGTCGTCGGCACGTCTATTGCCAGAAACCGCTCTGTCACGACGTGGCCGAATGCCGTGCCGTGGCCCGCGCCACGGAGGCGGCGGGCGTGGTAACGCAACTCGGCACCCAACACGCCTCCGGCATCGGCGACCGAATGGCCGTGCAATGGCTGCGCGAAGGCGTCATCGGCAAGGTCCGCCGCGTGGTGCTCTGCTCCAATCGCTCCGGCGCCGTGGAGAACTATCGTCTCGTCGGCCCGCGTCCCGCCCAGGGAGAACCGCCGCCGCCGCATCTGGCGTGGGATTTGTGGCTGGGGACGGCTCCCGAACGACCGTTTGCGCCGGGCATTTATCACCCGGTCAAATGGCGGGCGTGGCAGGACTTCGGCACGGGATGGTCCGGCGACATCGGTTGCCATATCTTTGACGCGGTTTGGAAAGGGCTCGGTCTGCGGGCGCCGCGCACGGTGGTGGCAGAGGTACAGGCGTCGTGGAAAGATTCGCCCGCGCGCCGGCGCGACACCTGGCCGCAGTGCGACCATATTACCTGGACCTTCCCCGGCAACGACAAGACCGACGGGGATGAGTTGACGGTGGAATGGTTCGACGGCGAGATGTTCCCGCCCGAAGAAGTGCGAAAACTGTCGGAGATGGAGAAATACCCCGAAGAATCCGCCATGATCATTGGCACCGAAGGGGCATTGCTGTTGCCGCACACCTCCGGGCCGCGGTTGCTGCCCAGCGCGAAATTCAAAGGCTACCCGAAACCGCAGATTCCCCCGCGCAACCATTACCATCATTTTGTGGACGCCTGCCTCGGCGGCCCGATGACCGAGTCGCATTTCCTGCAAACCGGTCCGATGGCTGAGGCCATTCTGCTCGGCACCGTGGCCATTCGCGTTCCCGACACGGTCCTGAAATGGGATTCGCATCACCTGCGTGTGACCAATTGCGCCGAGGCCAACCATTATCTTCGCCGCCGTTATCGCCGCGGCTGGCAGGTCCACGGCTTGTAACGCGCACTCGCGCTGAATGAAACGGTCGCGGCGGCGTCTGACAAAACAGCCGGAAAGGAATACACCATGAGTCAGACCATGCAACGCCTGTCGCGCCGCCGTTTCCTCGGCGGCATCCTTGCCACCGCTACCGCGCCGTTGTTCATTCCCGCCAACGCCCTCGGACTCGGCGACCGCCCCGCCCCCAGCAACCGCCTCGTCTTCGGATCCATCGGCGTCGGCGGACGCGGTTCGGGCAACACCAAATCCCTCTGCGGGTTCAGCGAGGTCCAGATGGTCGCCGTCTGCGACGTTCGCAAGGACAGACGCGACGCCATGAAGGCCGTCGTGGACAAAATCTACGGCAACAGCTCCTGCGCTGCCGTCAACGACTACCGCGAAATCACCCGCCGCGATGATATTGACGGCATCCTCATCGGCACGCCCGACCACTGGCACGTGCCGATTGCCATTGACGCCATGCGCCACGGCAAGGACGTCTTCAGCGAAAAACCCGAAACCCTCACGGTCCGCGAAGGCCAGCAACTCATCGAAGTCGTTCGCCGCACCGGTCGCGTCTATTCCGGCGGCAGCCAGCGCATCTGGGGCGACTACAACTGGTTCCATCGCATGGTCCGAAGTGGCGCCCTCGGCGAGGTCAAGGAGGTCTTCGTCAATGTCGGCGGCCCGTCTCGCCCCAGCAATCTTCCCGAAGAACCGATCATGCCCGGCCTCGATTGGGACCTCTGGCTCGGTCCCGCCCCGTGGGTGCCGTTCAACCGCCAACTTCTCAACTTCCGCGCCTGGCGCGATTACTCCGGCGGCGGCATGACCGACTGGGGCGCCCACTCCTTCGGCGGCGCTCTTTTTGCCTGCAACCTTCACATGACCGGCCCGACCGAAATCCACCCACCCGACGGCAAGGACTACAAATACCTCACCTACATCTTCGCCAACGGCCTCCGCATCTACCACGGCGGCGCCAAAGGCCAACACACCTTCCGCGGCACCAAAATGGAAGTCAGCACCGGCGACATGAAACGATTCCCCGCCCCGAATCTTTACATCCCCAACTACAAAGGCTCTGGCGGCATTCTCGGCGATTTCCTGCACTGCGTGAAGACCCGACAACAACCGTTCCGCCACGTCGAAGTTGCCCATCGCACCGTCAGTTTCTGCCACATCGGCAACATCTGTTACTGGCTCAACCGCCCGCTCAAATGGGACCCCGTCAAAGAAGTGTTCATCGGCGACGACGAGGCCAACCGTTGGCTCAGCCGTCCACGCCGCGCACCTTACCAGATCGCCTGAAAGGAGACTCTACCCCATGCGACCACTCATCCTCATCGCCCTCCTGCTGACCGGCGCGGCGTTTGCCGCCCCCAAACCCGGCGCCAAAAACGATCGTCCCGCCACCGCGCCACTGCCCAAGGTGCCAGACCAGAACAAATCTATTGTCCAACTCACCGGCAACGAAACACCCGACCAACTCGCCGCCGCCTACCAGACCGGCATCCGCAGTCTTTTGCCCGGACTCGCCAACGCCGACCACCAGGCCCTGGTGCTGCTCGAAACGGCCTGTCACTGCGCCGCGCGCCCCGGTGCCGAGGCCGAACGACTCGCCTGTTGCAATGCCATTCTCGCCGTTCTCAACGCCGCCGACACACCGCCGCGGGTCAAATCCCACCTCATCCATCAACTCCAGAACATCGGCAAAGCCGAGTCCGTCCCGACGCTGGTGAAACTGCTCAAGGACGCCGACCCGCACGTGGCCAGCGACGCCCAGATCGCCCTCGACAACAACCCCGACTGCCCGCCGTCGCACCGCAGCCAACCCCGTCCTGACGATGCCGCGGTGGCCGGCGACGTCGCGCTGCGCGATAAAACCGCCACACCCGCCGCGCTCTTGAAACCAACACAGCCGCGACAGGTCCGGTTCAGCGCGTTGCGCGCCTCGCTTCTGGCCGACGGCGACAACGCCGCCCCGAAACTGCTCGACCTGCTCGCCGGCGCCGATGCCGACGGACGCGCCGTCGCGCTCGGCATGATCAACGACCTCGGTCCCGCCGGCCGCAAAAAACTGGTCGCGGGCGCCGATAAACTTCAGCCGTCCATCAAGGCCATCCTCATCGAATCGCTCGCCAACCTCGGCGATTCATCCGTTCTGCCGCTGGCGCTCGCCGCCCTGAAAAGCGGCGACGTGGTTCTCCAAAGCGCCGGATTGAACGTGCTCGAACGGCTCACCGACTCCGAGACCGATGCTGCCGTTCTCTCCGCGCTGAACGAATCCAGCGGCGAGTTGAAACTCAGCCTCATCGGCATCGTCGGACACCGCGCCAAACGCAATGCCGTGCCCGCGTTGCTGGCCATCGCCGGGGGCGCCGACGCCAACGCCGCCAAAGCCGCTTACCGTGCGCTCGGCGAACTGGTCACGGCCGAGGACGCGCCGAAACTTCTCAAGCCACTGACCGTCGCCAACCTGCCGTTGCGTGCCGAGGCCGAAACGGTTGCCGCGAGAGCGCTGGCCCGGATCGAGTCGCCCGACGCCCGTACCGCGTTGGTCGAAGAGGTGTTTGGCGGCGTAACAAAGGGCGAGGCGCGGGGCAGCGCGCTGCGAATGTTTCGGTTTTGTTCCGGCCCGAAAGCGTTGGCCCACGTGCGCGAAGCCATGCGGGACAACGATCCTGTCATCGTCGAAACCGCCGTCCGCGCACTGGCCGATTGGCCCGATGCCTCGGCGTGGGATTCGCTGGTCGCGATTCACGCGCAGCCGGCGAAACCGTCGTATGGCGTGTTGGCCTGGCGCGGTCTGGTGCGGTTGGCACAGGAGGAAAACAAACAACCCAGCCCCGCCACGATTGGCCGTTACCGGCAATTGCTGTCGGAAGCGCGCACCGACGACGAGCGTCGTCGCGTGCTCGGGGCGCTCGGCGGATGCGATCACGTCGGCGCGTTGGAACTGGCGTTGGAGCAGTTGGCGTCGCCCGCCCTTCGCGCCGAAACCGAGCTGGCGGTGAAAAACATTGCCGAGTTGGTGAAGAAGCATCACCCGAAGGAAGCCAAAGCCGCGTTGCAGAAGCTGTCATCCTGATTGTGGCCGCCATCGCGCAACCCGATGCTTGCTTCTTGGGCCGCCACGTGGCTGAATAGGACGCGCCGATTATCGTCAATCCGACACGATGGCAATGGGAAACGTTAATGAGTGATCGAAAGCTGAGCCGGCGTTCGTTTCTTCGGCGGGCCGCGGCAGCGTGCGGCGCGCTGGCGTTGCCGCAAATTATCCCCGCCTCCGTACTGGGACGCGGTGGCGCGGTCGCGCCGAGCGAACGGATCGTGGCGGGGGGCATCGGCATTGGCGGACGCGGCACGCACGACCTGAACTGGATAATGAGCGAGTCGGACGTGCAGTTTGTCGCGCTCTGCGACGTGCAAAAGAAACGGCGCGAAGCCGCCAAGAACATGGTGGACGCCAGGTACGGCAACCGGGATTGCGCCGTGTACAGCGACATCCGCGAGTTTCTGGCGGCACGGACGGACCTGGATGCCGTGTTGATTGCCACGGGCGACCGCTGGCACGCGCTGGCGGCCGTGCTTGCCATGAAAGCCGGCAAGGATGTCTATTGCGAAAAACCGTCCTGCCTGACCTTTGCGCAGGGAGAGGCGATTGTGGAGACGGCGCGACGGTACGGGCGGGTTTTTCAGACGGGCGCGCAACGGCTCAGCGAGCCGAATCACGTGTTTGCCATTGAACTGGCCCGCAGCGGGCGGCTCGGCCCGATTCACACAGCGTATGCCGATTGCCGGTATCGCGGCGGGCAGAAACACGACTGGTTGCCCGAACAGCCGTTGCCGCCGAAGGAGGAGTTGGACTGGGATGCGTGGCTGGGGCCGTGCCCGTGGCGTCCGTACAACGCCGGTTATGTCAACCACGGCTGGTACAACTACCACGATTTTGCCACCGATATTGCCATGTGGGGCGCGCACACGGTGGCCCAGGCGCTCGCGGGTCTGGACCTGACGAACGTCACCACCATCGAGTTCGAGTACGCGGGGCCGGACCAGACGATTCATACCCGCCTGTCCACCGGCGTGAAACTGGTTTTGTTCCGATGCGCCGGTTCTTGCTGGCAGCCGTGCGAATTCTGGCATGGCGCTTGTGGCGAGCGGTTCGATGGTCCCAACGGTTGGGCTGCCGCCGCCGATGGGTATGCGATGACCGAGGTTTCGTCGCCGTTGTGGTTGGGCGAATTCAAGAAGGTTGTCGGGGATTACGCCAGCCGGACGCAGCGTTCGTTGAATCACATGCGCGATTTCCTCGATTGTGTCCGTTCCCGGCGTCCGACGGTGGCCAATCCCGAAGTGATGCTTCGTTCGATGGCCATTTGTCTGGCTGCCGACATGTGCGAGCAATTGAAGCGGAACCTGAAACTCGACTTGGTAAAATACGAATTTCTTGGAGACCCTGAAGCCAATCGGATGCGTTCTCGTGCCATGCGGGAGCCGTGGAGAATCTGAAGCAGCAGAAATCATCACAGGAGACAAAACATGAAATCAGTCAGTCGTCGTCAGTTCCTCACCACCGCCGCCAGGGCGGGCGCGTTGCTTGCGTTGCCGCAGATCGTGCCGGCCTCCGTCCTCGGACGCGGCGGCGGCGTGGCGCCCAGCGAGCGCATTATCATGGGCGGCATCGGTATCCGCAATCGCGGCTCACACGACCTGAACTGGATGATGCGCGAGAAGGATGTCCAGTTCGTCGCCATTTGCGACATTCGCAAGGATCGCCGCGAGGCCGTCAAGGAGATGATTGACAAGAAATATGGCACAAAAGATTGCGCGATGTATTCGGATGCCCGCGAGTTTCTGGCCACCCGCTCCGATGTGGACGCCGTGCTCATTGCCACGGGTGACCGCTGGCACGCGCTGATGTCCATCTGGGCCATGCGCGCCGGCAAGGACGTGTACACGGAAAAACCCTCTTGCATGACCATTGCCGAGGGTCGTGCCGTGGTCGAGACCGCCCGACAATACGGTCGCATCTACCAGACCGGCACACAACGCTTGAGCGAACCAAACCACGTGTTCTGCATCGAGATGGCCCGCAGCGGTCGCCTCGGCAAGGTCCACACCGCCTACGCCCACATTGCGCCGTGGGACGCCGCTCAGATGCGGACCGACTGGCTGCCCGAAGAACCGTTACCGCCAAAGGAGGAAGTGGACTGGGATGCGTGGTTGGGGCCGTGCCCGTGGCGCCCCTACAACAAAGCCTATGTCAACGGCGGCTGGCGGGGGCATTTTGATTTTCACACCAGTTGCATCGGCGAATGGGGCGCTCACACGTTTGCGCAGGCCCAGGCGGGATTGGACGCCAGCTACAGCTCGCCCATTGCCTACGAATATGTCCCGAACGAAACCGGTGACGGCATGGTCACGCATTTCCCGAACGGGACAAAAATGATTCTCTCGCGCGGCAACAAATACTGGCATGGCTCCTGTGGCGAACGCTTTGACGGCGAAGAAGGTTGGGTCGCCGCCGCCGACGGCTACGCCAAACCCGAAGCCTCCTCGCCATCGTTGCTGGCCGAGTACAAGAAAGTCATTGCCGACTACGTCGCCCGCACCGGTCGCGCCCTCGATCATGTCCGCAATTTCCTCGATTGCGTTCGTTCCCGTCAGGAAACCGTCGCCAACCCCCGTGTCATGCACCACTCAATGACGACCGTCCACGCAGCCAACATCTGCATGTGGTTGAAACGCGACCTGAAATTCGATCCTGCCACCGAAACCTTTATCAACGACCCGGAAGCCAACCGCTACCGTGCCCGCGCCATGCGAGCCCCGTACACCATCTAAGGAGCCGATCTCATGAAAAAACGCATCCTCCCCATCCTTCTGGCTGTCTCCACCTCCGTTTCCGCTCTGGCCGGTGAAGCCGAATTGCTTGCCATCCTCAAGTCCGGCACCGCCTCGCGGTTTGACAAGTCCGACGCCTGCCGGCAACTCGCCATCTGCGCTACGAAAACATCGGTCCCCACGCTCGCCGCGCTGCTGACCGACCCGGACCTTTCGCACATGGCCCGTTACGCGCTCGAACCGCTCAAGGACCCGAGCGTTGACGATGCCCTGCGCGATGCCCTCGGCAAAACCAGCGGCAACGTTCGGGCCGGAATCATCCACTCCCTCGGTGTCCGCCGCGATGCCAAAGCCGTTCCTGCCCTCATCGCGTTGTTGCCCGATCCGTTTGCCGCCTCGGCACTGGCTCGCATCGGCACGCCCGATGCCATTGCCGCCATCGAAAAAGCGCTTCCGGCTACCGCCGCCGCCTGTCTGCTGGCTGCCGAAACCAATCCCTCGTTGTACGAGAAATTGATCGCGGCCAACATCCCCCCGCACATCCGCATCGGCGCCATGGCGGGCGCCATCCGCGCGCGCGGTGCCGACGGCATCCCCACGCTGGTTCAGTTGCTTCATGGCGATGACCCGGCCATGTTCGGCGTCGCGCTACGTCTGACCCGCGAGTGGAACGAACCGAAACTGACTGCCGCTCTGGCCGCGGAAATTGCCAAACTGCCGTCCGACCGCCAGGAACTGCTGGTTCGCGCCCTGGGTGACCGTGGTGATCGCGCCGTTGTGCCGTCGTTGCTGGCCCTTCGCACGGCGGCTTCCATCCAGGCCCTGGTCCAACTCGGCGCCACGGCGGCGGTGCCAATGTTTGTCGAGCTTGCCTTGAGCGGACGTGAACTGGCTCCCGCCGCGCAGGCGGCGCTGGTCAGCCTGCCCGGCAAAGAGGCAGAAGAAGCCATCCTCGGTTTGCTCGGTCATGCCGACGCCAAAATCCGTGCTCTTGGCATCACCCTTGTCAGCCAACGCCGCATCAGCGGCGCCACTCCCGCGCTTCTGAAAACGGTGACGGACGCCGACGACGCCGTCCGCGCCGCCGCCGTCAAGGCGCTCGGCGAAACGGCAAGCGCGAAGGAGTTTCCGTCGTTGGTCGAGCTGCTGTTGAAAGCGAAATCGTTCGCCGATGCCGAGGCGGCCGAGAGCGCGTTGACGGCGGTTTGTGTCCGCGAATCCAAACCGACCGGCGCCAACGTCACCGTCATCAAAGCCGTGTACGGCGACCTTCCCAACGGCCGGTCCGCCGATGTGACCGACAAGGTCGCCGCGCTCGTGAAGAAGGGCGAATTTCAGATCGAGGCCTCCAATCAGAACTTCGGCGATCCCGCCCCGAAAACACCCAAGAAACTCACCATCGAGTACAACACCGGCTCCGGCATCCAGAGCAAAACCGTGGCCGAAGGCGATTCCATTGCGCTCTCGGCCGTGGCCGTTCCCCCGGCCATTACCGACGCGCTTTGCGCCGCGTTGTCGCAGGCCGTCGGACCGGCCAAGGTCTCATTACTGCGGGTGCTGCGTTCCGCTGGCGGTCCACGGTCGCTGGCCGCCATTCGCGCCGCAGCAACGGACGCCAACACGGAGGTCCGCGACACTGCGTTGCGCGCCATTTGCGACTGGCCGTCTCCCGATGCGTTGCCCGACCTGATCAACCTGGCGCGGACATCGTCCGACCCGAAATTCAAAATTCTGGCCCTGCGCGGATGGTTGCGGTTGGCTCCGCAACAGGAGGCTCCGGCCGAAACGAAACTGTCTTCCTTGAAGACGGCAGAAGGCTTGATCACGCGCGATGACGAGCGGCGACTGTTGTTGTCGGCGCTCAGCCAAATTCCCAGCGCCGCATCGCTGGCCATGATCCTCCCGCATCTCGATTCGCCGCGCTTGAAAGAGGAGGCGGCCATGGCTGCCGTGTCCGTTGCCGAAAAAATCGCAAAAGCGCATCCCACCGAGGTCACTGCCGCCATGCAAAAGGTGTTGGCAGTTTCCAAAAACAACAGAACCACCCGCAACGCCGAAATCGTGTTGGCCGAAACCGGGAAAGCCGCCAAATGATGGCGCGCGCCTTTTGGGGCTTTGTCGTCGTCCTGCTCGCAACGACGGCACGGGCCGAACTGTCGGCACCGGTGTTGAGCCGTGACGCCCACGGGGTTGTTACCCTCACCGGCGAGGGCGTGATTCGTTACTCGCTCGACGGTTCCGATCCAACCGCCCGCTCCGGCGCGTATCTGGCGCCGATTTCGCTCGCGCAAGGTGGCCTTGTGAAAGCGCGCGCTTTCAGCGCCGACCGCAAGGAAAAGAGCGCTTTGGCCGAGGCGAAGTACGATCCGCTTCCCGGCACGGTGATACTGCCGAGCACTTTGGTTCCCTGCACACAATCGCGCGACTGGCCGAAGTACGACTGGGAGAAACGCCATGCCGCCATCTGCGCGCTGGTCAGGGAACGTAAACCGCAGTTGGTTTTCATTGGCGATTCCATCACGCATTTCTGGGGTGGCGAACCGGGGGACGGTTGCCAGCGGGCCGAAGAGGTCTGGCAGAAATACTACGGCGCTCGCCACGCTCTCAACCTCGGATTCGGCTGGGACCGGGTCGAGAACGTCCTCTGGCGACTCCAACATGGCGAACTGGACGGCGCCACGCCCAAAGTCGCCATCATTATGATTGGCACCAACAACCGCGACGTGAACAGCCCCGAAGAGATCGCTGACGGAGTGCGAGCCATTTGCAGCGAGATCAAGAAACGATCGCCACAAACAAAAATCCTGTTGCTGGCGGTTTTCCCGCGTGGCGCAAAACCGGACGCAGGTCGGTTGAAGACGGACGCGTTGAACCGTCTTCTGGCAAAGCTCGACGGCGTGACCTTCCTCGACATCGGCGCGAAATTCCTAAATGCCGATGGCACTATCTCAAAGGAGATCATGGGCGATTACCTGCACCCCACCGCAAAAGGTTACGCCATCTGGGCTGAAGCGATGGAACCGACTTTGCGGCAGTTACTGGGCGAGTAACTGGCCGACGTTTTCCTTCGTTACCAGGCGGAACGGGATGAAAACTTGTTTCTCGTAGGGCTGTTTCTTGACGATCTTCACAGCGACCTCGACGGCGCCGCTGCCCTGGCCGCGGGCGTCCTGAAACACCGTGGCATCCAGACGACCCGCTTGGACTGCTTGCAAGGCGTCGGCAATGGCGTCCACACCGGCGACGACAACTTTGTCTTTCATCCTGGCCTGTTCCAGCGCCAGCAGCGCGCCCATCGCCATTTCGTCGTTCTGTGCGAACACGGCGTTGATCTTCGGGCCAAGCGATTGAATCCAGTTTTCCATCAGGCTCATGGCCTTGGCCCGGTCCCATTCGCCGGTCTGTTCGGCAATCAGTTTCAAGCCCGGATACTTCGCCAAAATCTCTCGCGCGCCCCGGTCGCGCTTGATTTGCGCGGCCTGCCCCATGAACCCGTGCATCATCACGACGTTGCCCTGGCCGTTGAGCCGTTGCGCGATGAACTCCATCGCCATCCGCGCCGATTCTTCGTCGCGCGAACCGACAAACGCCGTCGGCGCGCTGCGCGTCTCAGAGTTGACGTTCACAATCGGAATTCCGGCCGCCAACGCCTTGTCCACGGCGGGCGAGCTGGCTTCGACTTCGCACGGATTGAGGATGATGGCGTCCACGCGCTGGGCGATAAAATTCTCGACCTGTTGGACCTGCCGCTCGGCGCTGCGCTGGGCGTCGTTGATGATGAGCCGCACACCAAGCTCTTTGGCCTTCGCCTCCATGGCTTGGTGGAGCATGACAATGAACTCGTTGGAGAGGTTCAACAGCGAGACGCCGATGGTGATCGGTTTCTCGCCCGATGGTTGGCAGCAGCCGCACAACGCAAGAACCATAGCCAATGTAATGATTCGTTTCATGATTTCTCCTTGCGACGGTCCAGCCAAACGGCACCGATGATGATGATGCCTTTGACGATGGCCTGATAGTAGGAAGACACGTTGAGCAAATCGAGACCGTTGTTGATGACGCCCATCAACAACGTGCCGAGAATTGTTCCGCCAACACCGCCGACGCCGCCCGACAAGCTCGTGCCACCGATCACCACCGCCGCGATGGCATCGAGTTCGTAACCGACTCCCGCATTGGGCTGGCCGGTGGTGATCCGCGCGGCGAGCACCACGCCTGCCACGCCCGCCAACGCGCCGCAGATGGTGTAAGCGAACAGTTTCACGGCGTCCGTGTTGATGCCGGAGGCGCGCGCGGCGTTTTCGTTGCCGCCGACCGCGTAGAGGTAGCGGCCTAATCGCAGGTTGGCCAGAAACACCCATGAGAGCGCTGCGGTTGCCGCGAAAATCACAATCGGAACCGGGCCGCTCCCGATGGCTTTGAACGGTTCGCTCAAGTTTGAGACCGGCCGTCCGCCGCTGATGACCAGCGCCAATCCGCGCGCGATGGTCATCATGCCGAGCGTGACAATGAACGGTGCCACGCGGCCTTTGGTGACGATCAGGCCGTTGACCGCGCCGCAGGTTGTTCCCGCCAACATGCCGAGCACTACCGGCACGAACACCGTCCACTCACCCGGATGCGCGAAACTGGCCGCCACAACACCGCAGAGCGCCACCAGTGAGCCGAGCGACAGGTCCACGCCGCCCGTCAACAACACAAACGTCACACCGACGGCCAGGATGCCGTTGATGGAAATCTGGCGGACGACATTGAGCAGATTCGGCCCCGTCAAGAAAGACGGATGAACGACAGCCAGTGTCGCGCCGATGACGACAAGCGCGATAAAGAGGCCAAAACGTGACAACAGGGTTTTCATCCAGAAGTCGCAATAATAGCGGTCGCGGCGCAGAAAGGTCAATCCGGGCTGGAAGGACGCGCCCCGATTTGATAAGATACTGTTGTGAATGAGATGCCGTCACTGAAACGAATCGCGCAGAAATTACTTTGGTGGCAACCTCCGGAAGTTTCCCTGGCGACTCCGTTGCGTTTGGCCTGTCAGGTCATGGTTTGGGGCACATGGGAGGATGTCCTGCAAGCTCGCGCCATCCTGGGTGACGAATTGTTTCGCCGGGCGCTCCAGCAAGCGCCGCCGGGGATTTTCGATGCGCGTTCGTGGAACTACTGGCATCTGGTGTTCGGGATAACACCGGTGCCGCCGCTGCCAACGAGGAAATTGGCGTGAACCTCGAAATTCTGCCGCCGGCGCAGCGCGCGTTGTGGCCCGAACTGAAAAGGCTACCTCCTCACTGGGTCTTATATGGCGGCACGGCCATTGCACTGCGCCTTGGTCACCGCCAATCGGTGGATTTTGATTTCTTCAGCCATCTCCACTTACGCGTGGACGAACTGCCTTTCACCTCCGAGGCCGAGGTGCTGCAACGCGCACCCGACACGCTGACGGTCAGCGTCATGCGGGCGGGAGGGCCAGTGAAGTTATCGTTCTTCGGCGGCCTGAGTATGGGGCGCGTAGGCGAACCGGAACGCGCCAGCGACAACGGTTTGGCGGTCGCTTCGTTACTGGACCTGGCGGCGACGAAGATGAAGGTCGTGCAGGAACGCGCTGAAAGTCGTGATTATCTCGATGTGTTTGCGTTGTTGCGGCACGGCATCCGTTTGGAGCAGGCGCTCGGCGCAGCGCAGACGCTCTACGGTGTGCCGTTCAACCCGGCCATTACTCTTAAGGCGCTGGCATACTTCCAAGACGGCGATTTACCTTCCCTGCCGGCCTTTGTGCGGTCTGTTCTCGTCGAAGCCGCCACACAGGTTGGTTCGCTGCCTCATGTGCCGCGCGTTTCGGATAACCTGATTTGATGGGGCGGTCATTCGGGCATGGCGTATCGGAGGATTTCCTCCTGCGTTGTGCGGCGCGGATCGAGTTCGGCCGTGAGAACGCCTTCGCGCATTACCAGTAGCCGGTCGCTCAACGCCAGCAGTTCCGGCAGTTCCGACGAGATCAGCAACACGGCTTTGCCTTCCCGCGCCAGCCGCACGATGATGTCGTGAACTTCCACCTTCGCTCCGATGTCAATGCCGCGCGTCGGCTCATCCAGAATCAGAATCGCCGGCGCGGTCAAGAGTGATTTGGCAATGACAACTTTCTGCTGGTTGCCGCCGCTGAGAGTGTTGACCGTCTGGTTGCGGTCGCGCGCCTTGATGGCGAAGGCGCCGATCTGTTCGTCGGCAATGCGGTTCTCGGCGCGATGATCAATCCGCCAGCGGCGCAGGTTGGCCAGCGTGATGTTGTGTTTGAGCGACATTTGCGGCACCAACCCGAACTCTCGGCGATCTTCGCTGACCAACGCGATGCCGCGCGCCAGCGCGTCAGCTGGGCGACGGATGTGCGCCGTCTGGCCGTTGACGAGAATCTCGCCGCTGGCGGCAGGCGCCAGACCGAAGATGGCATGCGCGAGGTCGGTTCGGCCCGCGCCCATCAATCCGGCCACGCCGAGGATTTCGCCCCGACGCAGGGTGAAGTTGACGTTGCGAAATTTGCCGGGCTTGGTCAGGTTGCGGACTTCCAGCACAACATCGCCAGCGACCTTGACGGAGCGAGGCGCTCCCGCAGAAAGCTCGCGTCCGACCATCAACGCGATCAGCTTTGATTCATCGAGTTCGGCAGCGGGCAATGTGGCGACGTGTCGGCCATCGCGCAGGACGGTAACGGTGTCGGCGATGCGGAACACCTCGTCCATTTTGTGGGAGATATAGATGATGGTGATGCCATGTTGTTTCAAACCGGCGATAATGGCAAACAACGCCTCGACTTCGCGCTCGGAAATGGCCGAGGTCGGTTCGTCCATGATGATCAACTCGGCCTGTCGCGCCAGCGCCTTGGCGATCTCGACGGTCTGCATCTCGGCGACGCTCAACTCGCGCATCCGTCGGGTTGGCGAGAGGGTGACGCCGAGTCGTTCGAGCAATTGGGCGGCCTCGCGTCGCATGGCGGCCTTGTCGAGCCAGCCGAAACGGTACGTCGGTTCTTGTCCCATGAAAATGTTTTCAGCCACGGTCAGGTCGCGGAACGGCATCAGTTCCTGATGAATCATCGCCACGCGGCCGTCGCACCGAATCTCGCCGGAATCGGGCTTTTCAAGGCCGCTGACAATTCGCATCAGGGTGGACTTGCCGGCGCCGTTCTCGCCCATGAGGGCGTGGACGGTGCCGGCGGCGACATCGAGCGAGACGTTGTCGAGCGCCCGCACGCCGGGGAACGACTTGGAGAGATTTCGGACCTGGAGCACGGCAATCAGTTACCACAGCGTCAAAGTCGTCTTCAATGAATTACGAATGGCGATGCGCTAGTGTTGATGTTGTTTGCGCCATTGGGAGGGCGGAATGCCCTGTTGACGTCGAAAGTATCGCGCGAGATGTTTTTCGTCGGGTAATCCCATGGCCAGAGCAATTTCGAGGATGGACAGGTTGGTGTTCCCCAGCAACCAACAGATGCGCGCAATGCGGGCTGTGGTGATTTGTTCGTGGATGGAGCGTCCCAACGCACGCTGGAACCGGTCGTACAACTGTCGTTCCGACACTCCGACATGACGCGCCACCTCGGAGACCTGCAAGGGTTGGTGGGCGTGGGCATTGATGAAGTGAACCGCGTTGGCCACAAATCGGTCCTCGATGGCCAGAATGTCGGTGGAGCGACGGACCTCCACGTGCGTGGCGGAGACGATGATTTGTTGTTGTTCGACTTTTTCTCCCGCCATCAGTCGCGCCAGCAGTGCGGCCGCTTCGAAACCCGCCTGCTCGGTATTGAGTGCCACGCTGGAAATCGGCACGCCCGCGAGATCGCAAACCAGACGGTCGTTGTCCACGCCCAGAATCGCCACGTCTTCCGGCACGTTCAGTCCCGCAATCTCGCACGCTTCCACCAGATCGCGGGCCCGGTCGTCCGTGCAGGCCATGATGGCGATCGGCTTCGGCAATTGTTCCAGCCATTTCGCCATGATGAACTGTTCCCGTCCCCACAACCGGTTTCGCTTGGCGCGCGGTGGTTGGTAGTGATGGACACGGAACCCCGCCTCGTGGATAACCTCGGTAAAACTCGCGGCACGCCGCCCCGACCAGAACATTTCCTCCAAACCGCAATAACCGAAATGGCGAAACCCGCGTTCGAGAAAATGGCGGGCGGCCATTTTCCCAATGGCTGCGCAGTCGGTCATGATGCAGGGCAAGGTTGGTTCCAGCGTCATGTGGCTGGCCACGATCACCGGTACCCCCAACGCCAGAATCTGTCGCATTTGGCGGTGATCCAATTCGCGGGTAATTACGCCATCGAAACGCGCTCGTTTCAAGTCGGCCAGGTGCGGGCTGATCTGACTGCCGCTGTGATAAAATTCCGGTCGCGTCCGAAACAGCCACGGCCCGTGGATACGAGCGTATTTACTGATCCCGCGTAACAGCCCACGACCGTAGGCGCGGGAATCTTCGATCCCCAACAGAATGCTTGGGATGCGCTTCATGGCATTGCCGGCTGTATCCGCAAAACCCCCGTGGCGTCAACCGAAAATGGCGGATGAATTGCAAAAAATGGCGTTTACTTTGGTAACAAGGATTCGGCATATTTCACGCCGATGACGCGCACCAGCCACCATAACGGTGAAACCCGACCGGGAGTAGTTTGGGTTTTCTGCCGACACGGGTCGCCACTGGCGGTGTTCTTCTCGCTGTTCCTGAGCGTCGTGGCATTTCATGCCGTTGCGGAAGACGCGAAGAACTGGACGCCACTCTTCAACGGCAAAAACCTCGATGGCTGGAAACAACAAGGCGCCGGCATTTTCAAGGTCGAGGACGGCTGCCTCATCGGCACGCAAACCGATGGCAAAGGCGGCGACCTGTTCACGACCCGCGAGTTTGACAACTTCGAATGCCGATTCGCCTACAAAATGAAATGGCCCGGCAACAGCGGCATTTGGTTCCGCGATAAATATCAGTTCGACATCCTCAAATACCAGAAACCCGTGGCTTTTAGCGGCTCGATCTATTGTCCCGGCAAGCTGTTCCTCACAACAAACCTCGACGAGAACATCGAGAACCGCCACGGCTGGAACGAAGGTCGCATCTTCGCCAACGGCGACCACCTCGTCGTCTGGCTGAATGGTAAAAAAGTTGGCGATTGCCGCGACAACACCTTTGCCAAAGGACGAATCGGCATTCAGGTCCACGGTGGCGAAAACGCCAAAAACATGCAAATCACCATCCAACGCATCGAAGTCCGCCCGCTGACCACCGGCGAGGCTCCGAAAGATTGATTACCACCAAAGGAGATAACCCCATGACCACAGCCAAAATCATCCAACTCGCATTTGAACAGGGCAAAGGAATCCTGCGCCTTGCCCCCAACTGGGTGCCGCGATCCTTCTGCGTTCCCGGTCGCCGCATCAAACTGCATCCCGACGACTACTACGCGCTCGGTGGCGCTCGCGGCGGCATTGACGAACGCTGGTTCTCCTCCACCACGCCTGCCGAGAACGGCCCGCTCACGGGCAAAAACGAAGGACTTAGCCAGGTCGTTTTTGAAGACAAGGGCAAGGTTCATCAAGTCCTGCTGCGCGATGCCGTGGCCGAGCTGAAGGGAAAACTCATCGGCGACCGCCTTTGGAAAGAATACAAATGCTGGCCGATGTATTCCAAGTTCTTCGACAACAAAGGCGCCCTGCCGCATCACATCCACCACCGCGACCAACACGCCGCCCTGACCGGCCAGAAAGGCAAACCCGAAGCCTATTACTTCCCGCCACAGGTCAACAACCACGGCGGCGATTTCCCCTACACCTTCTTTGGATTCGTCCCCGGCACCACCAAAGACCAGGTTCGAAAATGCCTCGAAGATTTCGTGAAGGGCGACAACAAAATCACCAGCATCTCCCAGGCCTATCGCCTCGACCCCGGCACCGGCTGGGACGTGCCTCCCGGCATCCTTCACGCCCCCGGCAGCCTTTGCACTTACGAACCGCAAAAAGCCTCCGATGTCTTTGCCATGTATCAATCACTTACCGGCGACGCCATCGTTCCGTCCGAGTTGCTCTGGAAAGACACGCCGAAAAACCGCATGAACGACGTGGACTGGCTGATGGAAGTGATTGACTGGGACCTCAACGTGGATCCGTATTTCCGCCAGAAACACTTCATGGCGCCCAAACCTGTCAAGCCGCTGGAGGAAATGAAGGCCGACGGCTACATCGAAAACTGGATCTGTTACAAATCCACCGCGTTCAGTGCCAAGGAACTCACCGTGCTGCCCGGACGCACCGTCACGATCAAAGACAGCGGCGCCTACGGCTTCATCATGATGCAGGGCCACGGCAAACTGGGCGTGTGGGACATCGAAACCCCAACGCTCATCCGCTATGGACAACTCACGCACGACGAGTTCTTCGTCAGCGAAGCCGCCGCCAGGGCCGGTGTGAAGATCACCAATCCGTCCAAGAGCGACCCGATCGTGATGCTCAAACACTTCGGCCCCGACAATCCCGATCTGGTTGTCGAATAGGAAAACAGGAGGAAGCACCATGAACAACTTCCCCAAACTTCACAACGCGATGTGGCCGGGATTGGTCGGCAAAGGCAGTCCCGGCGCCGAACCGTGTATTGACCTCGACACGATGCTTGACCTCACCGCCAAGGCGGAAGTCAATGGCGTCAAGTTCGATGGCGTGGACATCTTTTTGTTCGAGCCGCACATCAACATTGACATCAGCGATGACGGTATCAAGGCGCTTGCCGACAAAATCAGCGCCAAAGGGCTGACCGTCGGTTCCGTCGTCGCGCCGATCTGGCCGCCCACGGGCGGCGGCTCGGCCATGGGCAGCGAGGAGGACCGCAGGAAATTTGTCGAGCAGGTCCGAAAAGGCTGCCGTATTGCCAAAAAATTCCGCGAACTCGGTGTTCGTCCCTACGGTGTCGTGCGGATTGACACCGCTTGCAGCGTTACCGACTGGGAGAAAGATCCGAAGGGCAACACCAAGCGCATTGTTCAGACCTTCAAGGAAGCCGCCAAAGTCGCCAAAGATCACGGCGAACGACTCGCCGCCGAGGGCGAGATTTGCTGGGGCGGGCTTCACAGTTGGAAATACGCGGTCCAACTGCTTGAAGAAGTCAACATGCCACGCGTCGTCGGATTTCAGGCCGACATGGCGCACACGCTGTTGTTCATGCTCGGCTACAACGCGCCCGAACACCGGCTCGTGCCGGAGAAGTTCAACTGGGAACCGGACAAGTTCCACGCCGCGATGAAAAAGATGACCAGGGCGCTGCGTCCGTGGACGATTGATTTTCACGTGGCGCAGAACGATGCCACCGTCAAGGGCAGCGGCACGCACGACAAGACCGGTCGCCACTGTTTGGCAACCGATCCGAATGGCAAACTCAACATCCCGCGCGACGCCGGTTATTGGCTGCGCGACGACAACGGCAAGGTCACCCGGAAGATCAAAAGCATCTGCTGGGACGGCTGTATGTTCCCGAACGATGTGATGCTCAAACAGGAAACCTGGAACAACATCCTCGCCGCCATGATTCAGGTCCGCGAGAATCACGGCTGGCGGGAGTAATCCTTTCAGAGGAGGACAATCACAATGAAACAACTCAATGTCGGTCTGATCGGTTGCGGCTTCATGGGTCGCACGCACTCCAATGCCCACCGCAAGGTTGGCAACTTCTTTAAACTCGATTACCAACCGGTGCTGAAGGCCATTTGCGACGTCAACGCGGAGAAAGCCAGCGCCTTCGCCCAGCAATGGGGGTTCGAGTCCGTCGAGACAGACTGGAAGAAACTCATTGCCCGCGACGACATTGACCTGGTGGACATCTGTCTGCCGAACAACCTCCACAAGGACGTGGCCATCGCCGCCGCCAAAGCCGGCAAGATGATCATCTGCGAAAAACCGCTCGCCCGCGATGGCAAAGAAGCCGAGCCGATGGTCAAGGCCGTCGAGAAAGCCGGCGTGCCGAATCTGGTGTCGTTCAACTACCGCCGCATCCCCGCCGTTACGCTGGCCAAGCAACTCATTGACGAAGGCCGGCTCGGACGGATTTTCCATTATCGGGCGAAGTTTCTTCAGGACTGGACGATTTCCAAAGACCTGCCGCAGGGCGGCGATGCGCTCTGGCGGCTGGACGTGAAAGTGGCCGGCAGCGGTGTGACGGGCGACCTGTTGGCGCACTGCATTGACACGGCACTCTGGCTCAATGGCAGCATCACCACCGTCAACGCCATGACCGAGACGTTTGTGAAGGAGCGCAAACATCAGTTGACCGGCAAGGTTGAGAAGGTTGGCATTGACGACGCCTGCGCGTTCCTCTGTCGGTTTGCCAACGGCTCGCTGGCGACATTCGAGTCCACCCGCTACGCCCGCGGCCACAAGGCGCTCTACACCTTCGAGATCAACGGCGAACACGCCTCCATCTTCTGGGACCTCCACGATTCGCATCGGCTCCAGTGGTTTGACCACCGCGACGAAGGACGGGTTCGCGGCTGGCGTTCCATCCACGTTACCGATGGCGATCATCCCTACATGAAGAACTGGTGGGTGCCGGGACTGACCATCGGATACGAACACAGTTTCGTCCATCAGCTTGCCGATTTCATCCAGGGCATCCAAACCGGTAAACCGGCCAGCCCGACCTTCCGCGAGGCGCTCGAAACCCAATACGTTTGCGATGCCGTGCTGAAATCCGCCAGGACCGGTCGCTGGGAAAAAGTCAAACAGGTGAAGGCGCAATGAACCGGCGCACTTTTCTCAAAACGGCGGCGAAGGCGGGCGTGTTACTTGCCGCGCCGATGGTGGTCCCGGCTTCCGTGTTGGGTCGGGGAGGCACGGTGGCGCCGAGTGAGCGGATTGTGCTCGGCGCTATCGGGATTGGCAACCGCGGCTCCTATGTGCTCGGTTGTTTCCTCGAAGAAGAAGACGTGCAGTTTGTTGCCATTTGCGATGTCAGAGAATCCCGTCGCAAGGCGGTCAAGGAACGGGCCGACCAGAAGTACGGCAACCACGATTGCAAGACGTACCGTGACCTTCGCGAATTGCTGGCGCGCCAGGATATTGATGCCGTGCTCATCGCCACGGGACCAAACTGGCATTGTCTGGCGTCGGTTCTGGCCGCCGAAGCGGGCAAAGATGTTTATTGCGAGAAGCCCTGCACCAAAAACATCGCGCAAAGCCTGATCCTGGCCGAAACCTTTCGACGCACGGGCCGGATTTTCCAGGCCGGCACGCAACGACGAAGTCTGCCAAACTTCGAGTTTGCCGTGGAACTGGCTCGTCGGGGCAAACTGGGCAAACTCCAGACCCTCCATGCCCATCCCGGCGGGCTTGGCACCGGCATGAGCGGCTGGGGACCGGAAGAACCGGAGCCGCCAAAGGAAGAAGCCGACTGGGACCTCTGGCTCGGCCCCGCCGCATGGCGCCCGTATAACGCCGCTACGATGCGCAGCGCGTTCGGATTTGAAAAAGGCGGCGGTCTTGTCGGCGGCGGTTGCCTCGAATGGGGATCGCATTGCGTGGACCTTTGTCAGTGGGCCAACGACGCCGATGCGACATCGGCCATCGAATATTGGCCGGAAGGCAAGGAGTTGCACGCTCGTTACGCCAACGGCGTGAAACTGGTCATGCGTAACGACGGCTGGTTGCCCAACATCGGCTCCTGTCCGGTGCGATTTGAAGGCACGAACGGCTGGGTCGAAACCGGCGACAACGGCGACCTCTACACCAGTTCCCCGGACCTGCTCATTGGCCGACGCGCCAAAGTGGCCGGTTATCCCGCGAACTTCCACGTCCGCAACTTCCTCGACTGCGTCAAATCGCGTTCCCAACCGCGCGCCCACGCCGACGCCGCCTGCTGGGCGCACATCACCTGCCACGCCGCCAATGTCGCGCTTTTCCTCAATCGCAAAGTCACCTTTGACCCGGTGAAATGCGAATTCCCTGGCGATGCCGTGGCCAATCGGCTGCGCTCCGAAGCCTTGCGCGAACCGTGGAGGATTTGAACCATGCTTTCCCTTCTACTCGCTGCCGCACTTGTCGCCACCCCGGCGGACGGACAGGACCCTCAAAAACTCGTCGCGGTCCTCCGTTCCGACGCGCCACCCGCCGAAAAAGCGATCACCTGCAAACGCCTCGCTGTTTGGGGCAACAAAGAAGCTGTCCCAGCGCTCGCGCCGTTGCTGGCCGACGAGAAACTCGCCTCGTGGGCACGCATTGCCCTCGAAAACATCCCCGACCCGGCCTGCGACGCCGCTCTTCGTGAGGCCGCCGGCAAACTCCAGGGCCGATTACTCATCGGCGTCATCAACTCCATCGGCGTCCGCCGCGACGCCGTGGCAATCCCGACGCTCACATCGAAGCTCAAGGACGCCGACCCTGATGTTGCCGCCGCGGCTGCCGTCGCGCTCGGCAAAATCGGCAGTCCCGCCGCGGCAGCCGCATTGACGCCGCTGTTGACCACCGCCCCAGACCGCGTGCGTTCCGCGGTGGCACAAGGCTGTATCCTGTGCGCGGAACGGTTTCTGGCGGATGGAAAATCTTCCGAAGCAGTGAAACTGTACGATGCCGTTCGCGCCGCCAACATCTCGCCGCAAAAAACGCTCGAAGCCATTCGCGGCGCGATTCTCGCCCGTGGCCCGGAAGGATTACCACTGCTGGTCGAGCAGTTGAAATCGCCCGACAAAGCCTTGTTTGGCATGGGACTGCGCGTGGCCCGCGAGATCCCCGGTTCTGCCGTTACCCGGGCGCTGGTGGCTGAAATGGAACATTCCGATCCCGACCGCCAAGCCTGCCTGCTGCTGACACTGCTGGACCGCCGTGACGCCGAGGCGTTGCCGTCAGCGTTGCGTCTAGCCAAGAGCGGCCAGCGTAATGTGCGACTGATTGCCATTGGCGTGCTCGACCAGTTGGGGAACGCCGCCGCTGTGCCGGTGTTGCAGGCTGCTGCCGTCGAAGAGGACGTGGACATCTCGCAGGCAGCCCGCTCGGCGTTGATTCGTCTGCCGGGCGCCGAAGCGGATGCCGCCGCGGTGGCCATGCTGAAACAACCCCAAGAGGATGCCCGTCGCGTTGCCATCGAACTGATCGGCGCCCGACAAATCAAGAGCGCTCTTCCCGCCCTCCTGCAGGTCGCTGAGGATGCCAACGCCAATGTCGCCAGAGCCAGCCTCAAAGTGATCGGCGATATCGCCGGCATCACCGAAATTCCCGCCCTGCTGGCTCTCCTGACGAAAAACCGTGACACCGCCTCCATCGAAAACGCGCTGGTCGCCATTTGCGCGCGACAAACCGACCGCGCCGCCTGCGCCGACAAATTGCTTCCGTCCCTCTCCCAGGCGCACGGCCAGGCGAAACTCGCGCTGTTGCGGGTCCTTCGTGCCACCGGTGGCCCGAAAGCGCTCGCCGCCATCCGCGCTGCCGCCAATGAGGCTGACCCCGAAGTGAAGGAAACGGCACTGCGCGTTCTGTGTGATTGGCCGACGCCGGAAGCGCTGGCCGACCTGGCCCGGCTTGTCCAAACCGCCACCGACCGCAAATGGAAAATCCTCGCCCTGCGCGGGCAACTCCGTCTGATCCCACAGCAGGACACCGGTCCCGCGCAAAAACTGGCGTCCCTGAAAGAATTGACGCCGATGATTGAACGCATTGAAGAAAAACGTCTTCTGCTCGCCGCGCTCGGTGAAATCCCCACCGCTGACTCCCTGGCCCTGGTGACAACATATCTGCGAGATAACAGCCTCAAACAGGAAGCGGCTATCGCCGCCGTTGCCGTCGCCGAAAAAATTGTCGGCAAACACCCCGCTGAAGTCGCCGAGGCCATGGCTCTGGTGGACACCAAGGACAAGAAACTCGCGCAGAAAGCCAAACAACTCCAGGCACAGGCAAAGAAAAAATAATCCGCTCTGCCCATCGCTCACGTTTCTGAAGACGCCAAACACAAGGAACAATCGTTTGCAGCGAAGAGGGTAGGCTCATTTGCCTTTTCCTTCGGTCGCCAGAAAGGGAAAGGACATACCGGTTCAAGATGGTTGATTGGCAGTGACCTCCGTTTGGGGCAATAACGATTGGTGGGATACCAAAACCATCTACCACCATCCACGAAGGTTGTTATCATGGTGCGCTGTGCCAGTCTGTTCAGCCAGGTCATGTCGCTCATCCAACGCCGCCTTCAACTCCTTCAATCATCCCATGGTCAAGTACCGGCGGGTACCCCATTGGGTCCCCACCACGTGCCGCAGTCGCGCTGCCACCAACATCAACGCGCTCTGCCCATCGGGAAACACTCCCACCAGCCGCCTCCGTCGCCGAATCTCTTAACTGCTCCAACAGGTTGTTCGTCCGCAACGATCGCCAATGTTCCGTAGGAAACGCATCATAGCTCAATGCCTCCGCCATACCTGCCGCCATCAGTTCCTCTGCCTTCCCGAGTTTTAACTTGCGCAGCTTCGCTCCCACACTTTCCTGCTCGGGACGGTGGTCACACGGTGTGGTTACTCCACACGCCGTTGCCTCTTTGCCCCCGGGAAGAACTTCGCCAGATGCTCTTGCAGTGGCGAACGCGGCAAGCTCGACGGCGAGCGCATCCGCTCCTCGGCAAACTCCGCCAGCACCGTGGCATCCGCGGTGTCGGTCTTGCCCAGGTGACCTTGAGCGCATGAGAAGTCGCGGGCCTGACACGGATTGAGCACACTGACAGCGTGCTGGGCTTGATGTAAGGCGTTGACCGGAGCGCATTCATAGCTGTCGGTGGATTCTCAGGCAACGTGCATTTAGGGGCATTGCAGCAGGCACTGGAGACAGTGGCACAGGCCGCTGGGGGGGGAACGGCGTCGCGGCGGTTGGTGGGTGGCGGAAGTTGTGTCGTTCGCAAAAATGCGAGCGTTGAATATCAAGCACTTACAAAAGAGGAGTTTTTTACTCTACTTCCGCCGGCGGAAGTTGGACGGAAGTTGTTTACTGACATTTTGTCAGTGGCGGTGCGCTAGAATGGCGTCAACGTAGCGTCGGGAGGTTATCCGGCCAAGTAGGCGGTGATGATGGCGCGGATTTTTTGCAGGGCGTCGTCAGTAAGGTTGCCGTCGGAGGTGACTGGGAAGAATGGGCGGGATG